>Ga0189291_100306_pt1 | contig 23671 bp, 18 predicted proteins | sample UW1redminimetaG_FD_130331 | JGI IMG/M metagenome (GOLD analysis project Ga0189291, IMG submission 130331) | Marine microbial communities from the Costa Rica Dome - UW179B-red mini metaG | ecosystem: Environmental > Aquatic > Marine > Oceanic > Photic zone | place: Costa Rica: the Eastern Pacific... | reverse complement strand
TTAGGAACGAGGTAAAATTAATTAGCCACGGAAGCACAAAAGCACGGAAGTATTATCTTGAGATCAACGGAAAGTCTTCCGGATTTTTAATAGAATCCAAACTTAAATCTATATCTAAATCGGGCCAGTAGAAGTGAGTTTTGGAGGGTGTTTCTACATTTAAAACCTCTTCTATAGTAGCAGATTTAAACCATGGAAATTCTTTATAGGATAAAAAGTATTCTTTTTTATCATGAAACAACCAGATCCCATGAGCCGAGATATTTGTTACTTCAGTATTATGTTTCTCTAAAGTGATCATTCCAGTTTTGTATGATTTCTTGTTTGTGTAATTCTACTTGTTCTAAGATCTCTTTAATTTGCTTAGAATTCAAACCAATTGATTTGTTAAGTTTAATATCAGGTTCTATCCAAATTTTTGCTTCACCTTCAGCATGAATAACGTGAATATGTATTCTTTCTTCTTCTCTAGAAAAGAAAAAGAAGCGATAACCTTTATATCTGAATACTGTTGGACTCATTAAATACAATATAAAAATTTAAACAATGAAAACACTCCTCACAGGCTCATCTCGTGGAATAGGTAAATCGATCGCTGATTTGCTGATTGAAAATGATTATGAAGTTATTGGTGTGTCCACATCACCCAATAACCAACCATCCAATAACTATAAACATATCGTCTGTGATCTCTCCAACGAAGAAGAACTCCAAAAGCTAAAACAGCTATTCACCGAAGACGAAATCCCTGAGGTACTAATCAACAATGCTGGAATTTTCATGGAAGCTCAGTTTGAGGATTCAGATGACGACTGGATGGCTAAGTGGGATCGTACTCAACAAGTAAATCTCAGATCAGTAGCACTGCTTTCTAAATGGGCTATCAACGCTTGGAAAGAACGGGGAATAGAAGGGAGGATCGTTAATATTGCCAGTCGGGCTGGAGTTCGGGGCGACACGGGAGAATACGCTGCTTATGCAGCCAGTAAAGCCGGAATGATCGCTTTCACCAAGAGTATCGCACGTAGTTTGGGCAAGGATGGAATTACCGCTTATTCCATAGCTCCGGGTTTTGTGAATACCGATATGGCACAAGGTTCCATTGAAGTGTACGGAGAAGAATACCTCACTAAAGATCTGGCATTAGATTCCATTGCTCCACCCGAGCAAATCGCCGAAATGGTGTTGTTACTTGCTTCCGGAAAACTTACCCACGCCACCGGACAGACTTTTCATATTAATTCCGGGAGTTATTTGGTGTAGGATTTTTGTTTGCCACTGAAGCATAAAAATCACAGAAAATAAATCTCTGTCATTTCTGTAGATTTCAGGTAACCTGCCTGTCGGCAGACTGGTTCAAAGACAAAAATAGAATATAAACTAAATAAAAAGAGCTGATTTTCAGAAGCTACTTATTGAGGAAGAAATCTGATACCATTTATTCATCCCTCAGCTTTGTCAACGATTGAGATCCTCTGCTTTCACCGGAGGATGACTCTATTTGTGGTTACTTCCGTAAAAACACCGTCATCTCCACGCGTATGCAGGAGATCCGGATTTGTATTTCGCTCGGGAAATTATATTCACAGATATATTTTTGTAAGGAATATAGCTTGAAGTAGTCTTACTTAGACATGAAAGAAGGCTTCATATATATGTTATCCAACTCAAAAAGAACCGTTCTATACACGGGAGTTTCTGGTGATTTGGTCAATAGAACATTCAATCATAAAAAAAGTAACGGGTCTGTGTTTTCAACAAAGTACCGGACACATTTTTTGATGTATTACGAAGTGCATCAAAACATGTATAAAGCTATACGAAGAGAGAAACAAATAAAGAGATGGAACAAAGAATGGAAGTTAAATCTGATCCGATCTGTGAATCCTGAAATGAAGGATTTATGGAAAGAAATTCTACCACCTGGAAGGTTCCACTTTTGATTGGCTATTAAAACATTTCCCTAAGTAATGAAAGCGAAGCAAATATTTCAATCCAGATCTCGGGCATACGCGTGGAGATGACTCTTTAATCTAAAACAAAACTGTCAACGAATTATGTAACATCTACAGAAATGACAAGCCTGACGTCATTACGGACTTGATCCGGACTCTGTGTAAGTAACTAATCCTAATCCCAACAGATCCTGAATCAAGTTCAGGATAAAAGCTTCTATGATATCATGAATCTTCTTGCTTTAGGAAGGAAGTATCCTCTGATGAAAAGAAGAAACAAATCTACCTTCCAAAGGAGACAGATCGAGCACTTGTGTGAGATCAGAGGGATGTCGTGTAATTTCTGAGTTAATAAACTGCAAAACATCCTCAGTCTTCTGATTTAGTCGATCCGGAATCTGTTCGGAAGTATCCTCAGGATGTCAATAGCTCATCACCGATGCTTCTCATACACATTTGGCTCTAAAACCTGTCCAAGTTCTTCTAACTCATTGTTCGGAATGATAACATCACAAGAAGCAATGACTTCATTCAATTGTTCGAACGTTCGAATTCCAATAATGGGATGACTTATAACAGGATGTTGCTGTACATACTGTATAGAAGCGGACAAAGGATTCTCCGTCTGCAAAACAGCTTCTTTCATTTTTTGTACCTGATCTTTAGAATATCCTAAGTATTCTTTGGGCGGCTTGTCGATCAGCATTCCTTTTGCAAGCGTACCCCGAGTGTTTACGGAGATCCCGGCTTGATTAAGTAAATCCAGACATTCTTCCTCAGGTCGGCGATCCAGCAAGCTGTATTGCATCATTATGGAGCTCATATTCGATCTCTCGATCCATTCCCGGATCACATTCGGTCGAATGGAGGAAATACCGTATTCAAGAATCTTTCCTTGTTCCTTTAGAATCTCAAAAGCTTCAATGGTTTCATCAATTGGGTCTTCAAGCGTTCCTCCGTGTAATTGGTATAAATCTATATAATCTGTTTGAAGTCTCTCTAAACTTTTATCTACAGCTTTAAGAATATATTCCTTGGTTGGATTCCATCGCCAATCTGTACCGGCTTCATTCCATTCATTTCCAACTTTGGTAGCGATCTGAACTTTATTACGAATAGGAGAGAGAGCTTCACCAACAATTTCTTCATTCCAACCCTGATCATATAAATCAGCAGTATCGAAGAAAGTAATTCCTTGTTCTACAGCCGATTGTAAGAGCTCAATATTATCCGAGCCATTGGGATTAAGCGACATACATCCGAAACCAATTCTTTTCGGCTTCATGAAACTTATTGATCAGCCTTAGCAATTACCCACACAGCGTGAATAATGCCGGGGATAAAACCCAAAATTGTAAGCAGGATATTGATCCAGAAAGCGGAACCGATTCCAACAGTCAAAAATACTCCAACAGGAGGAAGAAAAACAGCAAGTAAAATTCTAAGTAAGCTCATAGTGTTATTGGTTTAGCAAATTCTATTTCGCTTTAAGTAAGGAATTATACCTTGAAATAAAAAATTTAGTATCAATTTAGATACTAATTTACGCACAGGCTTAAGCCTATTCCAGCATGCATTAAGTCTCAATTCGATACTATAATATACTATAGTTATATATATCTATTTTTAAAGTTATATATCTGTAATTATATATTCAAATATGAGAAAATTCTATTCTAAAAATGATATTTATACTCATTTATTGTATCCATAATTGCTGAACAGCACTTAAATTAATTCAGAATACGGAAGGACAAATTTACTTACAGACGGCAATTTTATAATGAATAGGTTTCTATTGACGTTTTGTGCTGTTTTCTTTTTCGTTACAAATTTAACAGCACAAAATGATGATATTGGATCGGAGCTAAATGAAACAGCTCTGATTGAATTTTTACGTACAAATTATACTCCATCTAATCCCAAAGATTATGATGAAGCCAGAGATTCAATGTATCAGCATTTAGATGTAGATGAAACAGATAGCTTAACAGGAGTTTATTCAGGTCTGAGAGCTAAAGCTGATGGAACAAGAACACCTTCTAACGGTTCTCTAAGTTTTAATACTGAACATTCCTGGCCACAAAGTTTTTATGATAACGCAGAGCCGATGAGAGGAGATATTCATCACCTTTATCCTGTTTGGAGTTCGGTAAATTCATCCAGAGGAAATCACCCTTTTGCAGAGATTAATGATAATTCTACAACTTCATGGTGGTACTGGGAAAATGGAGCTAAACTGGAAAGTATTCCGACGAGTAATATTGATCTATATAGCGAGTATTTTAATGATACTTTTGAACCTCGTGAAGATCACAAAGGTAATGCTGCCAGAGCTATGTTTTACTTCTGGACACTCTATCAGAATAATACAGATATCGTAAATGATGATTTTGATAATGAAGCCTATTTTAATGGAATGAAAGAAACCCTGTATCAATGGCATCAGGATGATCCCGTTGATGCAGCCGAGCTTCAAAGAAGCATAGGTATAGAAAGTATTCAAGGAAATAAAAATCCGTTTATCCATGATACAACATTGGTGAGGCGTGCTTTTTTCTACGTAGAGCCTCAAGCTCAAACTACTCCGAATGTTTACATATCAGAGGTATATGAAGCAAATGGTGGATCTGTAAAATATGTAGAACTTTTTAACACCACGGATTCCGACATAGATTTTACTGATGATGACTGGGCACTCCTTCGTTACAGCAATGCAAATGGAACAGGAAGTGAAAGCATAATTTCCTTAACAGGAACCATCAAAGCGAAAGATTTTTATGTGATTGGGGATGATAATGCATCAAATGGTGTGCAAACTATATTTGGAGAAGGGGTTATTGATCAGAGTGAAAGCGGTATCAATCACAATGGAAATGATAAATACACTCTGGTAAAAGATGCTTCAGGAACTCCGGAACAAATGGATGCTTTTGCTGGTGATAATATTGGAAATAGTTCCACATTTGCTTCCAATCAGGTTGTATACAGGATCTATTCTGAACTCCCAAATGATGGAGATTTTGGACAAACATCAGTATCAACAAATGGAGCGACTGTTTCTTCAGGTGATTGGAAAGTTTATGATATATCGTCAAACAATGGAAATGCTAAACTGGTCGCAACCCCCGGATATAGCAAAGGAATTGAATCTTCTAAGCTGACAGAAAGCCTTATTTCAGGTTCGGCAGGGTGGAGACTAATTTCAATTCCATCAAATACTCCTACTTTAGCTCAATTATCTGATGATGTTGTATTGAATGGAGTTGATAATGCGAATGATCCAACTGTTTTTACGTATAACAATTCGGGTTCTTATGTAACCCCATCTACATTTAATACCACTTTGAACAAGGGAGAAGGTTTGGCAGTCTATTTCTTTGATAACAATTTAACAGGAAGCACCGAACTGCCAATAACATTTGATTTGGCGGATGATCAGTCTGAGCCTTCTTCAGATGTAACTGTGGCTTTAAATACCTCTTCAGAGTTAAGTAATTCTTATTTTACACTTGTTGGGAATCCTTTTCAAAGCAATTTTGATGTAAGCAGCATAACTGCTGACGCTACAATTCAGGCGAATGTTCATCTTTTGGAAGGCGGTTTATATTACACTGAGGCTAGAAACTCTTCAATTGTTCTACCATGGCAGGGTTTCTGGATTGAATCTCCTAATTTAGATGTTTCATCTACTATTACATTTCCGGTTAGCGGAAAAACAGATTCTGATGCTACTTTAAGCGCTTATTCCAAGCAATTATCTGAAACATATGAAATACAATTTAATCTTAGATCTGAAAAATCTTATGACAGAGGTTGCAAAATAACATTTAAACAAAATGCTGAAACGGGTTGGGATGAATATGATGCCTCTAAACTAGCTCCCACAATTTCAGATTACGCTATTCTTTCTTGCCTGGAAGATAAAACTCCAAAATCTGTTCATTCTTTACCAACATTTGAAAACTCTGATATTCAAATTCCTTTACATATTGATTCTTATAATGTAGCAGATGCATTAGAATTGGAATGGGAGATAAGCGAATTCTTATTAAACCATGCAACGATAGTTCTTCGTGATATGGAAAGCGAAAGGGAACTTATTCTTTCAGAATCGGGCACTTATTCATTTGATCATACTTCAGTTTCTAGAGTGAATGAAAAGTCAAAGAATCTATCTCCAAATGCATACCCCTTAAAACAGAAAAATGGAGATTCCCCCAGATTTCAGGTGATCTTGATTCCTTCAACTACGGTTAGTAATGAAGACGATAATATTGAATACACTGAATTTGAATTAAGTCAAAATTATCCAAACCCATTTAATCCGTCAACTCAGATCAGGTATACACTGAAAGAATCTTCTCAAGTAAGCCTAAAGATTTTCTCTTCAACAGGGCAGGAAGTAGCAACACTCGTTAATACTTATCAGAGTAGAGGATCCAAAACGATTTCATGGAACGGTGCAAATCTTGCGAGTGGAATTTACTATGCACAACTTCGAGGAAATGGGTTCTTAAAAACCATAAAGATGACCTTATTAAAATAAAAAAAGCCTTGCAAATATTAAATCTGCAAGGCTTTGTACCAAAGAGGGGAATCGAACCCCTACTTCCGAAGAAACACGAGTTTGAGTCGTGCGCGTCTACCAGTTCCGCCACTTTGGCAAAAAATAATTTGTCTACCAGCCTGCCTGTCGGCAGACAGGTTCCGCCACTTTGGCTTAATAGATTCTAAAGATAAGTGTGTTAGCAATTCTTAACAACCGTTTTCTTAATTATATCCATTAGGATTTTCGGATTGCCATTTCCAGGCATCTTCACACATTTCTTTGATTCCTCTTTCTGCTTTCCAACCAAGTTCATTTTCAGCTTTGGCCGGATGAGCATAACAAGTGGCAATATCACCCGCACGACGAGGAGCAATTTTGTAATCAACATTTTTACCGGAAGCGTTCTCAAATGCTTTTATCATATCTAAAACGCTGGTTCCTTTTCCAGTTCCAAGATTATAGATAACCAAGCCCGGATCAGATTTAAGTTTATCAATCGCTTTGAGGTGCCCCAACGCCAAATCTACCACATGAATGTAGTCACGTACACCCGTGCCATCAGGAGTAGAGTAATCATCTCCAAAAACAGATAATTGTTTCAATTTACCCACTGCAACCTGAGAGACATATGGCATTAAATTATTGGGAATATCATTAGGATCTTCACCAATCAAGCCGCTTTTGTGAGCACCAACAGGATTGAAATATCTGAGCAAAGCAATGTTCCAACTTGAGTCAGAAACATGGAGATCTTTGAGAATATATTCGATGAATAACTTTGTCCGCCCGTAGGGGTTTGTAGCAGATAATGAAGATTCTTCTGTAATTGGAACCGTTTCAGGATCACCATAAACGGTTGCAGAAGAGCTGAATACCAGATTCCTAACGTTATATTTTTTCATTACTTCACAAAGTACCAATGTGCTGTTTATATTATTTTCATAATACATCATTGGTTTTTGAACCGATTCTCCAACAGCTTTATAACCTGCAAAATGAATAACTGAATCAATGGAATGCTTCTCAAATACATTTTCAAGAGATGATTTGTCAAGCAGATCTAATTCATAGAATATCGGAACTTTTTGGGTAATGGATTCAACTCTTTTGAGAGATTCTTTGCTGCTGTTTGAAAGGTTATCAACCACAACAACTTCATTGCCTAGTTGCAAAAGTTCTAAAACAGTGTGACTTCCGATATAACCTGCACCACCGGTAACTAATATTGCCATATAATTAAATTAAGTTTCAGTATCAAAGAGTTAACTACAGTGTATTCTATACAATGTAACTACGGAAACCAATCTAAGAAATTAATAGTTAAGATTAGACGATAAAACAAAAGAAAAGGATGTGCCTATACCTGAGCCACTTTTTACAGAAAGTTTAGAACCGTGCAGTTCTAAGATTTTCTGAGCAATCGATAATCCTAAACCGGCACCGGCACCAACGGTTCTACTAGGGTCTTCTTGATAAAACCGATCAAAAATTCGTTGAATGTTCTCTTCGGCTATACCTTTGCCCGTGTCTGAAATTGTAAAGCTGACATTATCTTTACCATTGGTTGAAATAATAGAAACAATTCCACCTTCCGGGGTATGCTTTAACGCGTTATCAATAAGATTAGAAATAGCTCTTTCCATCAAAGCAATATCTGCATAAACTAAATTGAGAGCTTCATCAGATAAAACGGCTTTAAGAGTAATTCCTTTTTGTTCTGCAAGGGGTTTAAATTGTTGAACAAGATCTTGAGCTAGTTCAGCCATAGAAACCTGCTCCATCTCAGGTTGGACATCCTTAGCATCGAATTTTGAAAGTTCAAACAACTCTTCGATTAAGGTCCCCAATTTTTTTGTATTTCTAAGTACTATCTCATAATACTTAGATCTTTCTTCGGGTTTGATCATTGGTTCTTTTTGAAGAATAGTTTCTAAATAACCCTGAATTGAAGCTAAAGGACTTCTAAGATCATGAGAAACATTAGCGACCAATTCTCTTCTTAATTTATCAATCTGTTTTATCTCGTCCATATTTGCAACTAATGTATCAGCCATTTGATTAAAAGAAGCACCTAGTAATCCTACTTCATCATCAGAATTTACTTTAACTCTTCTTTCCAACTGCCCTTGTTCAAATGATTTAACTGTTTCACTTACATGCCTTAAGCGCCCGGTCAATAATCGAAAAACTATCAATCCAAGAATTAACGTAACAATTAGTATTAAGCCTAAACCAATGAATGTATTTTGAAGGATGTAGCTATTCTGAACCATTCCAGCGGCTTCATCAAACTGCTGTCCGGAAAGAATCACATATAGATAGCAGCCTTTGCTTCCCATAATGGATATCGGAGCGACTGAAAATGGTTTTTTAGCTTGGGCGTTAAGCGGATCATCTCCATAAATAGGAAGTGTTTTGCCCGACAAAAACTCATCCAGAGGCTTTGTATTTACTCTGGCGATTTGAACTTCTGCACCCGGATCCTGGCTTGGATAAAACCACTTTATCATTCCATTACTCCCCAAAAGGTAGATATCAATTTCAGGGTTTATTCCATTCAAGTATTTGATCACAGAAATAATACTGTCGCCTTCAATAGAATCCATAAGATATGGCTGAAAGTGTGAAGCCATATCTTCAGCAAGCATTTTGTTCACTTTCTGCCCGGTTTCATCAACAAACATAAGAGAAGAAGACACTCCTAAATAAGCAAATGAAACACCCAGAGCTAAAACCAGCACTAAAAAAGTTGTAGAAATTTTGGTATAAAAGCTTTTTTTAAAATTCATTCTACTCCCAGATCTTCAAGTTCAGCAAATTTGTACCCCATTCCCCAAACCGTTGTTATAAACTTTGGGTCAGATGGATTCTTTTCGATCTTACTTCTTAATCGGTTAATATGAGAATTAACAGTATGGCTATAGCCGCTGTATTGGTATCCCCAAACTACATCGAGTAGTTCCTGCCGGCTGTATGCTCTTCCCGGATTATTTGCAAAAAGAAGAAGTAATTCAAATTCTTTAGAGGTTAATTCGATCAATTGATCTTCTAATTGTACGGACCTTTTATTTGGGTAGATTATAAGTTCACCGAAATCAAGTTTATCGAATTTAGAACTATCCTGACCATCTGTTGTGGATGCTCTTCTTAATAGAGCTTTTACACGTGCAACAAGTTCTTTTATTGAAAATGGTTTTGTTAAGTAATCATCTGCACCGAATTCCAATCCCATGATTTTATCAACTTCTTCTGCTTTGGCAGTAAGCATTAATATAGGAACTTGTGTGTTTTCTTTTCTGACGGCTTTACAGATTTCAAACCCGTCAACTTCAGGAAGCATAATATCTAAGATGATCAGTGAATATTTGTTATTCAAAGCCTTATCCAGTGCCAACCGGCCGTTCAAAGCTTGATCAATTTCATAATTATTATCAGTTAATTGAATTTTAATTAGCTCTGATAAATCTGAATCATCTTCTACAATTAGGATAGGGTAAGAAGGTGTGCTCATGTGCTTTACTTTTAATGAAGAAACTAAACCATCATTAAAATAAAAGTATCACAGAGAAATAACATTTATTCTTAAGATACCATGTTCTCAAGTTCATTTAAAACTTGGGAGCATATTGAATCTATTCTTTCAATAGATTTGTTAAGTTCTTCGTCAGATTTTTCTTCCCAGATAATAGTTTTACCAACTTCATACTCATCTATAAGCTGTTGAATACCTAACATTTGAGCTACAGGTTTTATTTTATGACCTGCTCTTCTTAGGTTTTCCTCATCTCGTTTCGAAAGAAATTTCGAATAATTAGAGTTGAATTCTGAAAAAGAAATCATCGCTGCTTCAGCAAACTCTTTGATGTATTTCTCATCACCATAGAGCATATCGTTAAGAGAAGAAAAGTCGATCAATTTGGCCATATCACTAATCATTTACCGCTTCAGTTATGAAATGAGGAGAAGGTTTGCCAAACTCATCAACATGTACAAAAGTTATTTCATCTATTGTGATAATGGTCTTTTTCTCAAATTTTGTACGCACTTCACATTTTACTGTAATAGAGGTTCTTCCAAAACGAACAGTTTCCATACCAATTTCAATTACTTCTCCTAAAGGAGCGGAGTTAACAAAATTGATCTCAGACATATATTTCGTAACTATATTTCCCTTACCTAATTGACATAAGACAAATATTGCAGCCTCTTCGTCAACCCAGCTTAGAACCGTGCCGCCAAACAGAGTTCCATGTGCGTTTAAGTCTTGAGGTTTTATAAGTTTTCTACTGAAGAAGCGCATAAAATTCTTTTTTCTTAATGTACGATGATTGTGAACATTGATACAAATCACATCCATCTATTTAAGTTATTCTAATACTTCCGTATTTGAATTTGATATTGTAACAAAGCTCGGGTATAGCTCTCTATTATATACAACGAAAATCGGGAACAGGACAAAAAAGAGACGCACAAAATGAAAACAATTGCATTAACAAACCAAAAAGGTGGTGTAGGTAAAACAACCTCTACTATTAATATTGGGGCAGGTTTGGCAAAACTTGGTAAAAAGGTTCTCTTGATCGATTTGGATCCTCAAGCCAATCTTACGTATTCATTAAAAATGTATTCTAATCGAATGGAGAAGAATATCTATCATACGCTAAAAGGGCAGGCCAAAACTCATGAAGCTATTATCAAGCATAACGGATTTGATTTTATACCATCTTCACTAGAGTTGTCAGGTGCTGAGCTTGAGTTAGCAAACGAACCTGCAAGAGAAGGATTATTAAAAAATGTTTTAGATCAAATAAAAGAAGAGGAATACGATTTCGTTCTGATTGATTGTCCCCCAAATCTGGGGTTATTGACTTTAAATGCGTTTACTGCTGTCGAGGATATCTTTATAGTTCTTCAATCAGAATATCTGGCTTTGCATGGTTTATCAAAATTATTGGACCTTATAAAAATTGTTCAACAGCGATTGAATAACCGTTTAGCTGTTGGAGGTATTATTTGTACTCTATATGACAGCAGAAAGAATCTGAACAAAGAAGTGGTTGGCCACATCAAAGATTATTTTGGTGAAAAAGTTTTTAGTACCATAATTCGGGATAATGTTGCTTTAGCAGAAGCTCCAAGCCATCATAAAACAATATTCGAGTATGATGGAAAAAGTAATGGAGCTAAAGATTACTTTGCGTTAGCTAAGGAAATTAAGAACGGTCATTAGTAGATGTCTAAAAAACCGAGCTTGGGGCACAATCCTTTAGCGTACAGTTTAAAGAACCACGCCTCATTTGATTTTATAAAAAGTACCGGGGAACAGCAAAAGCCTGAAGAGGCTAAAGCTGCGACTGCTCAAAAAAAAGTAGCCAGTTATTATCTTGAAGAAACCGTCATTGAGAAAATTAGAATTATTGCTGAAGAACAGGAAAAGTCTTTCAGTTGCTTAGTAAACGAGATTCTTAAATCTTCTATTAAACAGGAAGAAGCTTCAGAATAGTTCTGTATTCACCGTCGCTTTTTAGTATACTTTTGCCATACTAACTGGCTTATGTTTTACGATTACAGATCTCATTCTTTTACCAAACTTATTGACCAATTTCTCAGTTTAATTGCTGAAAATAATCCCGATGATGCCTTTTCAAAAAATTGGATTATCGTTCAGAACCGCGAAATGCAGCAATGGATCACGCTCAATCAGAGTTTGAAAGAAGGAATATCTGCCAACAATGAGTTTATCTTTCCATCAGAATTAATATGGAAGTTATACAGGCTCAAAGATTCCGACCTAAATACCAATCTTGCATCAGATTTAATTCCGATGCAGTGGTCTATATTCGAAGAGTTAACTTCAAATAAAAAGTTAAGGAATCAGCTGACAGGAACTAATGATTTGAATGCAAAACTGCTTCTGCAGCAAAGCAAGTCAATAGCTGATGTATTTGATCTGTATCAGGTATACAGACCTGATCTCATTAAATCCTGGGAAAGCGGACAGTTGAGATATAATGACGATCAGGAAAGGTGGCAATCTGATTTATGGAGATCACTAAGTGAATTTTGGAATAAGGACGATAAATTTAAAAGTCGGGCCGATGCCTTTGAAGATCTAAAAGGATGGATGTCCACTGATGAGTATCCTTTTGAAGACATTCCCCAAAAAATTTGGATTTTTGGTTTACCTCAGATATCGAAACCTTTTGCTGAAATTATAGCAAAACTATCTCGAAATATAGATTGCTATAACTTTAATTATTTAATTGAGATGAATTCTGAAGAAAAGGATCAAAATCTATTTCTAAATAAAATTCTGAAATCTCCTCTAAACAGCAATAAGATTTTATCTGATAGCCTGGCTATTTATGATGTGTCAGTTAATACGAATTATGATTCAAGTTCCGAATCGTCAGCTGGTAATGCTACAAATCTTGATATTATTCAATATCTATTAAATAACAACTATGATGGTGAAGAACTAAACTCTAAGGACGAAAGCATTGAAATCCATTCCTGCCATAGTGTTAAAAGAGAAATTGAGGTTCTGAAAGATTCTTTATTGAATGCGTTTAATTCTGACTCTCTTCTAAAACCCGAAGATGTATTGATCTTGGTGCCAAATGTGGAGAAATACCGAGCTCAAATAAAAGAAGTCTTTTCAGATGTTCATAAAGATGAGTTTATACCTGTAAATGCCGGATTCGAAGATATCAATGAATTACGGGAGACAACATTCTTAAACGTATTGTCTGTTTTGAATTCAGATTTTAAAGTTAATTCAATTATTGAGCTTCTGGATAATCAGATTTTGGGTGAGAAATGGAACATTTCAAAAGATGATGTTCAACTGATTAGGGAATGGGCTAAGGATCTTCATATTCACAGATTTTTAGATCGGGATGTTTTTTCTTGGATGAACGGTTTGCAAAATCTGTTTTTGGGTTTCGCTATGGAGGCTGACAAGTTTAAACTTTTTCAAAAAAGTATGGCTTATGATAAAATAAATACAGGAGAAGCAACAGAACTTGTCGCGAAACTATCTTCCTTTATTGATGAGCTTAAAACGTTCTCAGGGCTAACTAAATCAAAATTTACCGTTGAGGAATGGCTAGATAAAACCAGACATATTGTAAATGTCTTTTTGTTGAGGAGGTTTGATGAAGACTATAACATCAAAAGTCTGTTATCCAGAATTGAACAACTTAAAGAGCAAGTTCAGAGATCACATTTTAAAGGTACAATTGATTTTGATGTTTATTTAATATGGTTAAATGATCATTTTTCAACATCAAATTCTTCCGGTGCCGGGTTCGGGCATGGAGTTACCGTAAGAGAATATGTTCCAAATCGATCCATTCCATTTAAATTTGTAGCAGTTTTAGGTTTTAATGAATCTGTTTTCCCAAAAGTTGCCACCCGGCCTGATTTTGATCTGATAAATTCACATCCTGAGGCGGGGGACAGGATATCAATAGACGAAGATCGATTTTTGTTTTATGATATGATCCAATCAGCAAAACAAAAGTTACATTTTAGCTATTTAGGTCAGGATCAATATTCCGAGAATAAAAAATCCCCTTCTATATTACTACAACAATTAGTTGATGTAGGTAGATCAAATGGAATTTCTATCAATATACATGAACATAAATTGCATGGCTATGATAGTTATTACTTCAAAGATCAAGAAAGCAAAAGCTTTTCAAAAAGTAACTTAGAAATTGCTAAGAACCTTTCTTCAGAATTAAATAAAATCCATAGATTCTTAACGAAAATACCTGTGATAGAACGTCAGGAAGACGAGAGAGGTATTTTCATAAATGACCTCGTTTCTTTTTACAGTCACCCGGCTAAATATCTTTGCACTACTATTTTTGGGATTAGGGATAGTAATGATTTTCAGGAGTTAGAAGATCGTGAACCGTTTAATTTGTCAGGATTGGATAAGTACTTTCTTAAAGACTATTTAAAAGAAGCTTTTTTTAGTTCAGAATCAGAAAACCTGGCCAATAATGCAGTTCAAAGAGGATTGCTTCCGGCAGGTTTTCCGGGGGAATTAGCATTTGGTGAAAACTTTAAAGTTGTTCAACAATTCAATAAGGTAAAAGAGAAATACGACTTTAGTATACAACAAAGAGAAGATGTAGAGTTTAAAGTCGAAGAAAATATTGTTTTCGGTACAATAGGGAATATTGTAGAGAATGACCGAGTAGTGATACGTTTGGGGGCATTAAAAGCTAAAAATCTAATAGATCTGTGGATCAACCATCAGGCATTAAATATCAATAAAGATATTACAAGCAGGATTTTCTACATAAAAAATAATAATTCGGTTGAGGAATTTATACTTACACCTGAGCATAAAGATGAAGAACATCTTGAGTTTTTAATCAAAGAATTTAAATCTCAATTAAATCTCGATGAAAATTGGATGTTTCCTGTAGAAACAAGCTTTGAATTTGCACAAGCTTTATTGAGAGGTGATAACATTGAAAAGGCTATTGAAAGAGGTTTAGAGAAATGGGATGGAGGACATTTTGCATTTTCATCTGAAGGCGAAGATTTCTACAACAATTTGCTTCTTAGGGACAGTTCTTTTGCTCACAAAAAAGTATTTCAGGAAAAAGCTCTAAAGATATGGTCTTCAATTCTAAATGTTACGGGAGCAAATTAAATGAAACAACTTGATGTATTCAGCGCTCCTATTAATGGGATCAGTTTAGTTGAAGCAAGTGCGGGAACCGGAAAAACGTACAGCATTACTTCTTTATATATAAGAGTGATTATTGAGAAAAAACTTGACCCTTCAAAAATTTTAGTTCTTACTTATACCGAAGCTGCAACAACAGAACTTAAATCGAGGATAAGAAAGAGGATCAATGAAACTATTGATTTTTTGAATTCGGGTATTAGTTCAGAAGATGATTTTTTAAATACAATCAAAAAGAATGTACAACCCAGCGCAGTTCATGATCTAAAACAGGCACTTTTTTCATTTGATGAAGCGTCGATCTTTACTATACATGGGTTTTGTCAGAAGTTGCTTAGGGAAGAAAGCTTTTCATTTGGCGTTCAGCCAGACTTTGAGATCATTCAGGATTCATCGGAAATTTTTCAGGATGCAGTTGATTCTTTTTGGAGAGAAAGTGTGGAGAAGTATTCGAGTACAGATCAGGGCAAAGGAATTTTAGAGTATTTGATCAAAGAAAAAATATCCCCTGAAACTATAAAACCGATTATTGAAATAGCAATATCGAAACCCTATGCCCGAATTCTCCCTGAGCATTCTTTGGCTAAGGAAATTGACGAGAAAATTGAAAGAATTCAGAAACTCAATGATCATATTAAATATATATGGGAGGATGGTCGTGATGAATTGCACGACATAATTTTCTCAGGAAAACTTAATAAAAGATCTTATAAACCGGAAACATTCAGAGAAGTTTGGAAAGATCTTGAGAAGTGGATTTCACGTTCGACTACGAATTTTAGTGGCTTTGCAAAGCTGGAGAATTTTGGAGAGTTGAAACTTTCAAATTCAGTAAACAAAGGGAATGAAATTACAGTACTTAAGATTTCAGAACTGATTGATCAGTTTCTGGAAGAAACCAAAGAACTCAACATTCTCAAAGCAGGATTTTTAAAGGAAGCTATTGTAAAAGTCAAAGATGAAATTGAAGCCCGTAAAGAAAGAATTAATTCATTAAGTTTTGATGATCTCTTGCAAAAAGTATCAAATCGATTAAGCCCGAAGCTTGCTTCAAAAATTTCTGTAAAATATCCTATTGCGTTGGTTGATGAATTTCAAGATACGGACCCGATCCAATATTCAATCTTCAGAGAAATTTATCGTAACAAAGGTTCTTCTTTATTTATAATCGGAGATCCTAAACAAGCTATTTACAGTTTCAGAGGAGCCGATCTTTTTACTTATTTCGAAGCGATTAAAGATGTAAAAGAGTCACAACAGTATTCTTTGAATTATAATTATCGTTCTTCAAAAGAAATGATATCGGCTGTAAACTCTATTTTTAGTCGTCTTGAAGATCCTTTTGTTTTTGATCAACCCAAATTCAAGAAAGTTGAGTTTCCAGATAAGGCTGTTAATCTTGAGTTTTACTTGGATAGGAAAAAACAGGTTCCATTTTCGTTTGTGGATTGTGATGCAGAGGGGAAAAATAAAAGTGAGTCAAAAGAGATTGTTTGCTCTTATGTAGCTAATCAAGTCGAACAACTACTGAACAATGATTATACGATTGGAGAAGACCGAGTAAGTCCGGGTGATATTTCAATTCTAGTCAGAACAAAAGCGGAGGGAAGTTTGGTGGCTGATACTCTTCGTGAGAAAGGCATCAAAAGTATTTCAAGAAGTAATAGCTCAGTATTTGATACTCAGGAGTGCTCAGAACTTAGGATTATACTAAAGGCTATTCATGAAAATTCAAATCATGATTTGGTACGAGCAGCCTTGACTACATCCTACATTGGTTTTACAGCAGATTCGATTATTAACCTATTTAATGATGTAACTGAGTGGGAAAGCGTGATCCAGAGTTTCAGAGATGCTGATGAAGGGTGGAAAAAATCTGGATTTTTGAAAGGTTTATACATTCTTAATCAATCTTTTGATATCAGAACCAGACTTTCAAAACTTAATAATGCTGAACGAAGGCTCACCAATTTTGATCATTTATTAGAGCTTATCTCTGAAATGAAGCAAGATAATATTGCATCTCCATCATCTTTGATTCGGATACTGGATCAAAAAATCAGCAGTACTTCTAATCCTGCTGATGAAGAAGTAATTCGACTTGAGAGCGACTCTGATTTGGTTTCGATATCTACTCTACATTCTAGCAAAGGGCTGGAATACCCCATTGTCTTCATTCCTTTTCTATGGGATGAATTCGAACGAAGAAAAAATACAGGAGTAAAGGTTTTAGAATTCCATAATGATTCGAATGAACTAAATATTGATTTAATTCCAGCTAATACAGGAGAAAAAGTCCAGCAAGCCAGAAAAGAATCTTTGGCCGATACATTAAGACTGACTTACGTAGCACTTACCAGAGCAAAAACTGCGTGCTTTATTCCATTTACTTCGTATAAAAAAATAACAAATTCACCCTTATTCGCATTATTGTGTGGTTCGAATGAACTGTTGACTGATACAAATAAAAATGAGGAGAAATTAAATCGGTTTTATTCTGATTTAGAAGAACTGGATAAGCAAGGTAGTATCAGGATAGTGAACAGTGAAAAAATGTTAGCCGTATTGAACAGTAGTAAAGAAACAGTATATGAGAAAGATCTTTTTAGCCAAAATCAATTGGCCGCAAAGCAATTTAATAGATCAGATATAGGAAAATTTTCGCGTGTGGTAAGTTTTTCTTCATTAACAAGCTCCAAAGAGTCCGGTGAAGGTGTTAAGGATTATGATCAGTTAGATTATGAGATCAAGGAAGACTCTGAAATTATTGAAGGAAAGGAAGAGCTTTCTAGAGCGACTTTTCCTAAAGGTTCAAATACTGGGAATTTGCTCCACAATATTTTTGAGTATATCGATTTTGAGAACTCTGATAAGCACGTAGAAGTCATTGAAAATCAGTGTAAGGACTTTGGTTTCGAAAATAAATGGTTGCCTGTTTTAAAAACTTGGGTTGATGAAGTTCTCTCGCATAATTTAAAAGGTGAGTTTTCATTAAGCGATCTTCCAAAAGAGGATGTTTTGAAAGAATTAGAGTTTCATTTTCCGGTTTCTGAAGTAAGCTCAATGAAAATATCTCAAATCATCAGAAGTACAGAGGAAAAGGTTGGATTTCAAAACTCAGTGTCTGGCTTCATGAAAGGTTTTATCGACCTCATCTTTAGGCATGAGGGCAAATATTACATTTTAGATTATAAGAGCAATTATTTAGGGTCCGAAGTAGAGAACTACAACCATGATTTATTAAGAGAGAAGATAGTTTCTTCAAATTTCGATATTCAATACCATATTTATACGTTGGCATTAAAACTATATCTTGAGCAAAGAAAGCCGGATTTTGATTATGAAAATGAGTTTGGTGGTGTCTTATATCTGTTTCTTAGGGGGGTAGATTCTGATAAGAAGAATTCAGGAATCTATTTCGATTGTCCTTCAAAGGAAATTATTGATGAGCTAGAGAGTTCAATGGGAGAATTGATCAATGGATAAATGGCTTTCATACCTCCAAAAACTTAAAGCAGAAGGAGAAATAGGGCTTTTAGAATATCAGTTTGCAAAATTCGTATATGGAGTTGAAACTAGAGCCTCTCAAGAACTAATTTCTTGTGCCGTACTAGCAACCCATGATCAACTAAATGGCAATATATGTACTGACCTTTCGAAGTTAAACGACTCTCACCTTGCGGTAAAATTGAAACTGAATTCTACTTCTTTACAAGATCTTTTTTCGATATTAGATAAGAGTACTTCAGTAGGTAAACCGGGAGATTATACTCCCTTTATATTAGAAGGGGATAAACTCTACCTCCAGAAATATTGGGAATATGAAAATGAACTCATTCAATGGTTAAAAGAAAAGACAGAAGTTCCACATAAATCTCTAGAAATTTCTGATGCGTTACAGATAATGTCTATGTTCGAAAGTGACGAAGATGAAATAAATCTTCAAATGATAGGAACAGCTCTGGCTTTATTAACCGACTTGGTTATTATTTCAGGCGGCCCCGGAACAGGGAAAACATTTACAGTAAAAACGATATTGGAAGTGTTGAGCAATAATCAAAAGGATTTGAAAATTGCATTAGCTGCACCTACTGGTAAAGCGACGGAACGTTTATCCGAATCAATAGCTGAAAGCTTCGGGGAATTAAAAGCGTCAACCATACATAGATTGCTGGGAGCTCGTAAAAGTGGGGAATTTAAATATGGTCAAAATAATAAATTACCATATGATGTTGTGATAATTGATGAAGCTTCAATGCTTGATATTAGGCTTTGGATCAGCTTGATAAGAGCCATAAAAAAATCTGCGAAGCTTATTTTGTTGGGCGATAAGGATCAACTGGCGTCGGTTGAAGCTGGTTCTGTTTTAGGAGATATTTGCTTTGGTGCAACTAATGACTTCTCAGCAAAACTTACCAGCGAACTAAAAGTATTGAGTAAAGATCTTAAACTTTGTAATCCCAAAAACATTCTTAATGATCATATCATCTTGTTGAATAAATCCTATAGATCTAAATCCGGTTCGGGAATTTCGGAGCTTGCCAAAGCTATCAATGATCAAAATCAGCAAGAGGTATTCAAATTAGAAAAACTATTTTCAGGTATTGAAATAATACCTCCATCATCACAACGAATTAATTCGTTAATTGAAGATTATAAATCAGAAATTCTATCAGACGGTGTTGTTTCTCAGTTTATGTGTTCAAATAAAAAAGGAGATTTAGGCACAAATTCTTTGAATGACGAAATCGAGAGAAGAATAAAAAAAGCTCAAAAAATTTCTGATAATGTTGAATGGTATTCAGGTAGAAAGATTATTATTACGAAAAATAATCGTGCATTGAGTTTAAAGAATGGAGAAATAGGGACATGTTCTGTTAATGATATGGGTCAGTATTTTATTCATTTCGATTCTTCAAAAGAAATATCGGTGTCTCAACTTATAGATTATGATCTGGCGTATGCAATTACTGTTCATAAAAGCCAAGGTTCTGAGTTTGATAAGGTAGTATTATTTCTTCCTGATAAATTAAATCCGGTACTTACCAAAGAATTGTTATATACAGGTGTAACAAGAGCGCGTGAAAATGCTCTTGTAGTTGGAAAAAGTAAATTAATTGAACAGGTAATTGTTAAATCGGTTAACAGAGCCAGTTCAATTCCTGATAAACTTATTGAGTAAAATACATTAAAAAAGCTACAACACTTTCATGCTGTAGCTTAGATTTGTACCCCGAAAAGCCAACGTATTCATAGGAAAGCAGATGACATCTGCTTTCCTATTTTTTTAATATGATATTTTCTATTCAAAAAAACACTTAGAAAATTCTAATAAGTATATGAAATAAAGTAAGTGAGAGATAAAAACTATCCCAAATGAGCTGGAAATAAGGATACTTAATTTTTTTTAATATCGAATTCGGAACAAAGTTAGATAAGGCTTGTTTAAAGTTGTAGTTAATCAAAACAAAACTAATAAATATGTTGACTAACAAATTATATAAATATCCAATAATGATTCTGATGCTTGCAGTAATTGGCTTTGCATGCTCAGATTCAAGTACAAACAATAATGATCCTAACAATCAGAAAAATGCTACCGTAACTGGTAAAGTCGATCAATCAAGTACTAATAAAGCTCTTCCGGAAGGTACAGTAGTAACAATGGCAACTGTAACTGCCAGTGGATCTATTGAGACATTAAACAATGTCGAATCCACAACAACAGATGCCAATGGTAATTATTCATTATCTTTTGATGCTAATGCTGCTCAAAACTTTGTAGTAGTAGCTGGAGAAGAAGGTAATCAAACCATGGGATTCATTTCTTCTAATGTCGATAATAATTCTTCAATAGATCTTAAACCTATTAATGCTGAGTCTTCAGTAGAGTCCGCTATTTTTGCTAAAGTAGTAGGTAATGGTGATGCTGATGCAGTATTAAAATCAGATATTGAAGCAATTATCTCTTCTGATATTGACGAAGAAGTGAAGAATAACAGTTCTGCTATTTCGAAACTTGCTGTTGCAATAGCAGCTTCGGCTGAAGCAAGAGCAGATTTCTTTGCAGAAGAAGTAGAGGGAAATGGTGAAGAAAAGCTGAATAGCTCAATTGATATTCTTGTTGATGCGCAAGCTAAACTAGAATCAGATCTACTGACAGCCACCAGCGAAGCAGAAGAAGAATCAGCTGTTGATCTATTTCTTGAGACTTCGGCTACTGCATTCGTAAACGCAGGTGTTAGCGAACAAAATGCATCTCAGGCAATTTCATTATGGGGAACTCTTGTAGTGAACAATATGGAATCTATGTCTGAAGAGATTGAAAATGACGTAAGAAGTCAAACTTCAATAATGACAGCAATAGCATTAAATCTCGCAGTTCAGGCAGAAGCAGAAGCTTCAAGTATGTCTGAAACTACTCAAGATGAGATTGCTAGTGCAGGAGTTACACTAATGACTGAAATTAAAGCTGCTTTAGGTGTAAAAGCTGATGTTGAAACAGCGTTTGAAGAATTTCAAGCTAGTGTAGAAGAATCAATGTCAAATGATTCATCTGTTGAAGGGGAATTTATTGTGAGCTTAAATGCTTCTATAAACTCTGAAACAGGAGCGAAGACAATTTTTGATAATGCAATAATTGCAGCAATTTCTGCAGATGCAGCATTAGATATCTTTACAAATTTCACAACAAATCTATTTGCTGACTCTGATGAAGTGTCAACAGGTCAGATGAGTGAAACTAATCTTGAAGCAGTTACAACAATTATTCTATTGTTAAACTTGACTTCGTAAGATTATTCTAAAGACAAAAGCCCCGTACTTTAAAAGTACGGGGCTTTTTTTATTAAATAGAGAAATCTATTTTACTGATATCAGCTCTACTTTAAAAATCAGAGTGCTGTTTGGTTTAATTGGACCGCCCGGTCTCGGATTTTCGCCGTAGGCCAGATCAGAAGGAATGTAGAACATGTAAGTTGCTCCTTCTTTCATTAATTGAACACCTTCAGTCCAACCTCGGATTACTCCGTTAAGCGGAAATTCTATTGTTTCTCCTCTATCATATGAACTATCAAACTTAGTGCCATCAATGAGAGTACCTTCATAATGTACTTCAACAGTACTTTCAGCAGTAGGAGATGTGCCGGTTCCTTCTTCAATAATTTTATACTGAAGCCCGGATTCAGTTTCCATTACACCTTCTTTCATTTTGTTTTCAGCTAGAAAAGCCTGGCCATCAGCTCTATTCTTTTCTTTTTGCATTGTAGTAAGCTGAATTCTGAAATCATTTATCAAAGAATTTCTTGTAGCTTGATCTAAAGTTTCTGTCTGCTCGATCCCATTAATAAATCCGGAAATATAAGCATCGTAGCTAAAATCAGTTGCTCCTTCACGAGCTAAAAAGTCTCCATTCTGATAACCCAAAGCAAAACTAATACTGTCTTGTTCTGATGAAAGGTTTAAATCGCTACTGATAGATGAATTGTTTGAATTGTCACAAGCTAAGCCAACTAATAGAATTAAAACAACGGCTAATCTTGATGAATTTTTAAAAGTCATAGTATTTTTTTGATTGATATTTAAATTCAACGCTAAAAGTACAGGAATTTAGCACCAAAGTGGAATATATATTCCGTACTTTCTATGTATATTTACAAGATTTTGAACTTTTAAGAAATTAAACACATTGACATTTAAAGAATTTGATCTCCACGAGTCACTTGAAATGGGATTGTCCGATATTGGTTATTCAGAGCCAACACCTATTCAAGAGCAAAGTATTCCAGAGGCCTTACAAGGCAAAGATATATTAGGAGCAGCGCAAACTGGCACGGGTAAAACGGGAGCTTTTGTGATTCCGATTATTGAATTGATCTTACGTAATCCATCGGAAGGCACGAAAGCTTTGATATTATCTCCAACACGTGAACTGGCACAACAAATCGACGAACAGATATTCGCATTAGGATATCATTCAGGAATTAGTTCTGCAACTATAATTGGTGGTGAAGACTTTTCCAGACAAGCCAATGCACTAAAAGCAGGGGTAGATATAATTGTTGCTACTCCGGGAAGGCTAATCGATCAAATGAAAGTGTTAGACGTAGATTTTAGTAAGATAAAATTTTTAGTTCTTGATGAAGCTGATCGTATGCTTGATATGGGATTTTTACCTGATGTAAATCATATTATTGACAAGATCCCAAAAGATAGACACACCATGCTTTTTTCAGCAACTATGCCTAAAGAGTTGCAGAAATTGATGAAAAGTGTGATGAAGGATCCAATTAAAATTGAGATCGAAGTATCTACAACGTCAAAACAAGTAGATCAAAGAGCGTATCACGCACCACCGAGAAAGAAGTTGGCTGCTGTTCAAGATTTGCTTGATGAACTTGAATGGAGTTCTTGTATAGTGTTTTCTGCGACTAAAAAAGGGACGAATGAACTGGA
>Ga0189291_100303_pt1 | contig 24114 bp, 24 predicted proteins | sample UW1redminimetaG_FD_130331 | JGI IMG/M metagenome (GOLD analysis project Ga0189291, IMG submission 130331) | Marine microbial communities from the Costa Rica Dome - UW179B-red mini metaG | ecosystem: Environmental > Aquatic > Marine > Oceanic > Photic zone | place: Costa Rica: the Eastern Pacific... | reverse complement strand
GGGATAGAGCGTGCCCTGGGCCAGGAAATCGGCGCCGCCGATCCGCTTGGCTTCTTGCTCGAAGACCTCGATGAACAGCCGGCCGATAATCTTGCGCTTGGTTTCGGGATCCGACACGCCCTCGAGCTCGGAGATGAACCGGTCTGAGGCATCGACCAGGTCGAGCGAGAGATTGTAGTGCTCGCGGAACATGGCGACGACATCGCGCGCCTCGTTCATCCGCATCAGGCCGTGATCAACCAGGATACAGGTCAGCTGATCGCCGATCGCTTCATGGATGAGCAGCGCTGCAACGGAGGAATCGACCCCGCCCGAGAGCGCGCAGATGACCTTGCCGGAACCGACCTGGTCACGGATCTTCTGGACCATCTCGGCGCGGTAGGCGGCCATCGACCAATCGGATTTCAGCCCGACGATCTTGTGCACGAAATTGGACAGGAGCTTGGCGCCATCGGGCGTATGCACCACTTCGGGGTGGAACATGGTGGTGTAGTAGCGGCGATTCTCGTCGACCGAGATGGCGAACGGGGCGTTCGGCGATGTGCCGATGACCTCGAAGCCCTCGGGAAGCTGGGTGACGCGGTCACCATGGCTCATCCACACCGGGTATTTCTTGCCGACTTCCCAGAAGCCCTCGAACAATGGCGAGGATTTCAGGATCTCGACATCGGCACGGCCAAATTCGCGGTGGTGGCCGCCTTCGACATTGCCGCCGATCTGCTGACACAGGGTCTGCTGGCCATAACAGATGGCGAGGATCGGTACGCCTGAATCAAACACCGCCTGCGGCGCGCGCGGCGAGCCTTCGCGGGTGACTGAATCCGGCCCGCCGGAAAAAATCACGCCTTTCGGCTTCATCCGGTCAAAGCCTTCGTCGGCCAGCTGGAAGGGGACGATCTCGCAATACACGCCGGCTTCGCGAACCCGGCGGGCAATGAGCTGCGTAACCTGACTGCCGAAATCGATGATCAGGATGGAATCTGGATGAGTGGTGTGAAGGATATCGTTCATGGCGAGCGATTAAGCCAAAGCCGCGCCGGATGCAATCGCCGCTTCGACGAGATCCACCGCTTGGGCCAGTTTTTCGTCGATCACGTGCAAATATTCGGTCCAATCGTCGATATGGTTGAGTTCGGCCTTGCCGTCGGAAATGCCGCGCAGGCCGATAACCGGCACGTCAAAGCGGCTGGCGGCGCGCAGAACCGCGAAGGTTTCCATGTCGACCATGTCGGCATCAATCAGATCATAGGCAGCACCCGAGACGATGTTGGCGCCGGTCGACAGGCTGGCCGAAGGCACGCCTTCGGCGATCACCGGCATGCCAATGGTGGCGGGCAGATCGAGAAACGGGGTGCGGCCCTTCTCGAAGCCAAGCGGGCTTGCGTCCATGTCGCGGTAGCTGACCGAGGAGACCTGGTAGATCCCGGTCTGCTCCAGAAGCCGTGAGCCGGCAGAGCCGAGACAGACGATGCAATCGGGCCGTTCGCGGCTTGTAACCGACAATCCGGCGGCTACGGCACCCGCCGCCTCAACCGGGCCGACGCCAGTGATCAACGGCGTAAACCGAGCTTTCAGATGCTGGCCGTATTCGGGTTCGGCCGCCATCACGTAAAGCACCCGGCGGTTGCCGACAGTCTTGTATTTTCCGCTCATCCCTCGATCCCTTCACGGCCGCGCACCACCATCATGGTGCCGGTCATCGATGCAATCAGCTTGGCCGGGCCATCGGACAGGGCGTAGGCGCGGCCGTCGCTGACGATGATGGTGCTGCCCGGCTTGGTGACTTCACCGCGAAACAGGAACCGGTCACCGCGTCCCGGCGACATCAGGTTGATCTTGAACTCGATGGTCAGGACCGCGGCGTCTTCGGGCATCACCGACAGCGCTGCATAGCCGCAGGCCGAATCGAGCGCGGTCGACAGGATCCCGGCATGAAGGAAACCGTGCTGCTGGGTCAGGTCCTCGCGGAACGGCATCTCGATCTCGACAACGCCATATTCAACGCTGGTGAGCTCGGCGCCAATGGTGCGCATGGCGTTCTGCCGGGCAAAACTGCCGGTCACCCGCTCGCGGAAATTCACATCCGGCTTTTCATTCATGCGGCAATTCCTTTCGCAAGTGCGAAGGTGCCAAGCAGCCGGTCAAACAGCAAGCGAATTTTCGGATTTAGCCGGCAGTGGCCGGGTTTAACCACCAGATCGCGCCGTTGAGAAGGCCGGCAAAGCTGACCCAGAGCACATAGGGGACAAACAGCAGCGCCGAGGGACGGTCGCGATTCCAGGCGGCGGCGATGAAGGTCAGAATGGCGACCAGCATGGCAACCAACACGGCCAGCGCCAGGTCCGGCCGGTGCAGAACGAAGAAGACCGGCGACCAGATGAAATTCAGCGCTATCTGGATGAACCAGATCCTTGGCAGCCAAGTACCGCGCTCACGGATGAACACCCGTGCCCCGGCAAGGCCGATGAGCACGTAAAGCGTGGTCCAAACCGGGCCGAAGATCCAGTTGGGGGGATTGAAGGCGGGCTTTTCAAGCGCCTGATACCAGGGACCGGGGATCGACAGATAGCCGATCAGGCTGCCGCCGGCGACGGTCAGGCCGACAAACAGGATCAGCGTCAGCGCATGCAGTCTGTTCATGGATCCGCCCTTTGCAATGCCGTTCCAGTCTCGCCCTTAGATCAATCCTTGCGCCGGAACGCGGCGAAATAGAAGCCGTCGGTGCCGGTGCGGCGTGGCGACAGCAGCAGCCCCAGATTCTGATCCGCATAGGGAACTGGCGCATCCGGGTCCGCTACCACAGAACCCCAACGCTGCTTGAGGCTGATTGTTTCAAATTCCGGATGACGCTGCAGAAACGATTTTACACGGTCGGTGTTTTCTTCCGGCAGCAGCGAACAGGTGACATAGGCCAGTTCGCCGCCAGGGCGGACATAGAGCGATGCCGCATCGAGCACCTTGTCCTGATCGGAGGTGCGGTCGGAGATGTTCTTTTCCGAAATCCGCCATTTGGCGTCCGGACGGCGGCGCCAGGTACCTGTGCCGGTGCAGGGTGCGTCGATCAACACTCGGTCCATGCGGCCCTCGATTCCGGCGAGGTCGGTTGCCCGTTCCTTGATGTAGATGATCTCGGCGCCCGCACGCCGGATGCGCTCGATCATCGGCGCCAGCCTGCGCCGGTCGGCATCATAGGCGTTGATGCTGCCCTCATTGCCCATCATCGCCGCAAATGCCAGCGACTTGCCGCCACCACCGGCGCAGTAATCAAGTATCTTTTCACCGGGTGCCGCGCCGGCCAGGCTCGCAGCCAGTTGCGAGCCTTCGTCCTGGATCTCGAACCAGCCGCGGGCAAAGCAGACTTCGCTGGTGGCGGCGATCTGGCGCTGAGGTCCTTCGCCGGCTTCAATCCTGACACCGTTCGGCGCCAGCCGGGTCGGCGAAGCGCCGCGTTCGGCGAACTCGGCGAGCACCTGCTCGCGGTCGGTCATCAAAGTGTTGACCCTCAAATCAAGCGGCGGACGGGCCGTCATGGCTCCCGCTTCGGCTTCCCAATCGGCGCCAAAGGCCCGCTCGAAGGAGCCTTGCAGCCATTCCGGAATGTCGGCGCGAACATGGGGTGCTGCCTGCGACAAATCACGCGCCAGGCAATCGGTGAGGCTCTCCGTCGACGGGATTTCGGGAGCGAACTTGTCGCCATCCAGGCTGGCAGCCAGTTCTTCCGGGCTTATCTTCCACTGCCGCAACAAGGTGGCGATGGCGAGATCGGCGGGCGTATCGCCGTCCATGATGAAGCCGTGCGACAGTTTCATCCTGAGCGCGTCATGGACCAGGTTGGATATGGCTGCGCGATCGCCGGATCCGGCGAAACGGTGGGACAGGCCCCAATCCTTGAGTGCATCGGGAACCGGCCGGTGCCGGGTTTCGGTGTCGGTCAGGACTTCAATGGCTGCTTGCAGGCGTCCGCCAAGGCGCATGGTGAGATCTCCCAACGCATGCGGCGGCCCGGATCACTGTCCTTGAACGCCACCCCACATGCATGATTACAGCAAAGTATGGCAGCATCAGGTGCACGCCGGATCGGGCGCGCGGTGCTGCAGGTTGCCCCCTGCTAGCCGGTCAGATCACGCTTAGCAAGCTTCTCGCCCGCAAACCGATCCTCAGATGCAGCGGCCGCCATCGACTTCCATGGTCACGCCGGTCACCATCGCGGCCTCATCCGAGCACAGGTAACAGGCGGCATTGCCCATGTCTTCCGGGGTGGAAAAGCGCCCCAGCGGAATGGTCGAGAGAAACTTGGCGCGGATTTCCGGCGTGTCCTCGCCCATGAAGGATTTGAGCAGCGGGGTTTCGCCGGCCACCGGGTTGATGGCGTTGACGCGCACGCCCACCGGCGCCAGCTCGACGGCCATCGACTTGGTCGCGGTGATCATCCAGCCTTTCGAGGCGTTGTACCAGCTCAGCCGCGGCCGCGGGCTGACCCCTGCGGTGGAGGCGACGTTGAGAATGGCGCCGGCGCGCTTTTGTTTCATCACCGGAACGAAGTGGCGCGCGGTCAGGAACACCGACTTGGCATTGACCGCGATAACCCGGTCGAAATCTTCCTCGCTGATCTCTTCCATCGCCGCGGGCAGATGGGTGACACCGGCATTGTTGACGAGGATGTCGAGACCGCCGCCAAAGCGCTCGAGCACGGTCTTTGCCATCGCCGCGACGCTGTCATTGCGCGACACGTCGACGGCGACGGCAAAGGCGTCGCCGCCCATCTCGGCGGCAAAAGCCTTGGCCGCCTCTTCGTTGATATCGGCGATCGCCACCTTCGCGCCTTCTGCCAGGAACTTGCGGACGATGCCGGCGCCAAATCCCGATGCGCCGCCGGTTACCAGTGCTGTCTTGCCTTCAAGTCTCATCATCTGCTCCTCACTTAAAAAATCAGCGGCCATGCCAGACGGCGACGGTTTTCAGCGCCGAGAAGCCGTACAGGGCCTCGAAGCCCTTTTCGCGGCCATGGCCGGATTTGCCGACGCCGCCGAACGGCAGTTCCACACCGCCGCCGGCACCGTAATTGTTGATAAAGACCTGGCCGGAACGGATTTCGCGCGCCATCCGCATCTGGCGGCCGCCGTCATTGGTCCAGACGCCTGCGACCAACCCGTAATCGGTGCCGTTGGCGATGGCGACGGCTTCTTCTTCGTCACGGAACGGGATGATCACCTGCACCGGGCCGAAAATCTCGTCGCGGGCCAGCGGGCTTCCTGGATCAACATCGCCGTAAAGCGTCGGGCGGACGTAATGGCCGCCCATCGGCGCGGATTTCGGCATCTGACCCTCGGCCACCGGGGCAAGCCCGTCCTCGTCGGCCTCGGCCAGAAAGCCCTGGACGATGTTCTTCTGCCGCGCCGAGATCAGCGGGCCGACCGACTGGTCCTCGATGGCGGCGCCGACAGTCAGTGCCTTGTAGCGCTCGCTCATCAGCCGGACGACCTCCTTGTGCAGCGACGCTTCGACCAGGATCCGCGACGAAGCCGAGCAGGTCTGGCCCGCATTCTGGATGCCGGCATTGACCAGGAACGGCAGCGCCCGCTCGAGATCGGCGTCGGCAAAGACGATCTGCGGTGATTTTCCACCCAGTTCGAGGGTTACCGGAACCACGTTGTAGGCGGCTGCCTGCTGCACCTTGCGGCCGGTTTCGAGCGAACCGGTGAAGGACAAGTGATTGACGCCGGGATGCGAGGTCAGCGCCTCGCCGGCTTCCTCGCCGAGACCGGGAACCACGTTGAGGGCACCATCGGGCAGGCCGCAATCGGTGGCGATGCGGGCAAAGGCCAGCGCCGTCAGCGATGCTTCCTCGGCCGGCTTCAAGACCGCTGCATTGCCCATGGCAAGCGCCGCGCCGACCGAGCGGCCGAGGATCTGCATCGGGTAGTTCCACGGAATGATGTGGCCGGTGACGCCGTGCGGCTCACGCAACGTGTAGACCGTGTAGTCATTCAGATAGGGAATGGTCTCGCCATGGATCTTGTCGGCGGCGCCGCCGTAGAATTCGAGATAGCGCGCCAGCGCGCGAGCATCGGCGCGGGCCTGGGTCAGCGGCTTGCCGACATCGCGGGCCTCGAGATTTGCCAGCCACTCGACATGGTCTTCCACCGCGCGGCCGATCTTTGCCAGCAGGCGGCCACGCTCGGCGGCAGGCATCTGGCCCCACTCGCCCTTCAGTGCCGATTGCGCGGCATCGACCGCAGCCTCGATCTCGGCCTTGCCGCCGCGGGCGATACGGCCCATTTCGTGGCCGGTCGAGGGATCTTCCACGGCAAGGGTCTTGCCGCCGCTGGCGCCGATCCATCGACCGCCGATCAGGCATTGGCTGGTGTCGAACCCGGCGTCGAGGGTCTCGGTCATGGGGCTTCCTTTCTTCGCGGTCAGCTGACTGGTGCGGCAAGTGCTGCTTCCAGCGATGGCGTCGCCGCCACAAGCTTCTGGGTATAGGGATGTTGGGGATTGCGAAACACGGTTTCGGTTTCGCCCTGCTCGACAATCTGGCCGTCCTTCATCACCAGCACCCGGTCGGTGATGGCGCGGACGACCGACAGATCGTGCGAGATGAACAGGTAGGACAGGTCAAGCCGGTCCGAGAGGCCCGCCAGCAGATCGAGAATCTGGGCGCGGATCGAGACATCGAGCGCCGAGACCGCCTCGTCAAGCACGATCAAGGCCGGTTCGATGATCAGCGCCCGGGCAATGGCGATGCGCTGGCGCTGGCCGCCGGAAAATTCGTGAATGTACTTGTCGGCATCATCGGATGTGAGCCCGACCTCGGTCAGGGCGCGATCGATCCGCCGTTCCAGATCGGCGCCGCGCGGCGGCGATTTGACCAGATGGAACGGTTCGGTCACAAGCCTGCGCACCCGGTGACGCGGATTGAACGAGCCGTAGGGATCCTGGAACACCACCTGCATCCGGGCTCTAAGTTCGGGATGTGGACCATCGCCGGCGCTGGAAAAGACATGGCCGTTGAGCCGGATATCGCCGCCCTGAAGCCCGTCCAGCGCCAGGATCGAGCGGGCCAGGGTGGATTTGCCACAGCCCGATTCGCCGACCAGGCCGACATTCTCGCCGTGCGAGATCTCGAAGCTGACGTGATCGACGGCGCGGAAGGGCTGCGGCCGGACAAACAGGTTGCGGCGCGGCTGCGGATAATCGCGGACCACCTTCTCGACCGCCAGCACCGGCGTTTTCCCCGGTTCGGGCTTGCGGCCGCGCTCCGGCACATGGGCGGAGGCGGAAAACAGTGCCCTTGTGTAGGGGTGGCGCATTGCGCGGAAGATCTCGCGGGTCGGCCCCGCCTCGACCACGGCACCATCTTTCAGGATCGCGATCTCGTCGGCCAGTCCCGCCACCACCGCCAGATCATGGGTGATCAGCATCAGGCCCATGTCTTCCTCGCGCACCAGCTTTCTGAGCAGGTCGAGGATCTGGGCCTGGGTTGTCACGTCGAGCGCGGTGGTCGGCTCGTCGGCGATCAGGACTTTCGGTCTGAGCGCAATCGCCTGGGCTATGACCACGCGCTGGCGCTGGCCGCCGGACAGATCGTGCGGAAAGCGGTCGAGCGGAAAGCGGTTTTCCGGCAGGCCGACGCGGTCGAGCATCTCGCGGGCGATCGAAAACGCCTCGCGGCGGCTGGCGCCGGTGTGGATGCGAACCGTTTCGGCCACCTGGTCGCCGATGGTGCGCACCGGGTTGAGCGCCGTCATCGGTTCCTGGAAGATCATGCCGACATCGCGGCCACGCATCCGGCACAAAGCCTGTTCATCCATGGCAGACAGATCGGCTCCGGCGACCTCAATCGACCCGCTCCATTCACTGCCGCGCGGCAGCAATTGCATCACCGACAGCGCGGTCATCGACTTGCCGGAGCCGGATTCACCGACAATGCCGAGAATACGGCCGGGATCGAGCGTCAGGTCGATGTCGTGCAGCACTCTCTTGCCGTGGATGTCGACCTTCAGATCGGAAATGGAGAGCACCGGCATCAGCGGCCCCTCCTGAGTTTGGGATCGAACAGGTCGCGCAGACCGTCGCCCATCAGGTTGAGGCCGAGCACGGTGACGATGATTGCAAAGCCGGGAAACAAGGCCATGTGCGGCGCCAGCGAAATCAACGTCTGCGCATCGGCCAGCATACGACCCCAGCTCGGCAGCGGCGGTTGGGCGCCAAGCCCGACATAGGCAAGCGCTGCCTCGGCGAGGATGGCGAGCGAGAACTGGATGGTGCCCTGCACCACCAGCAGGTTGGCGATGTTGGGCAGGATGTGCTCGGCCGAAATCCGCGCGCGGTTCTTGCCGGCCACCCGTGCCGCCAGCACGAAGTCGCGGGTCCACAGCGACAGCGCCGCGCCGCGCGCCAGCCGGGCGAACACCGGCACGTTGAAGATGCCGATGGCGATGATGGCATTGACGGCGCCGGGGCCGAACACGGCGGTGATCATGATCGCCAGCAACAGCGACGGGAAGGCAAACACCAGATCGTTGCCGCGCATGATGATTTCATCGATAAGGCTGCCGCGCCGGGCGGCGGCGTAGAGCCCCAGCGGCACGCCGACGATCATGCCGATGCCGACCGCGACAAAGGCCACGGCAATCGAAACGCGGGCGCCGACCATGATCATCGAAAACATGTCGCGTCCGAAATGATCCGTGCCGAACCAGTGCTCGGGTGACGGACCTTTGAGCTTTCCGGCGATGTCGAGCTTGGTCGGGTCGAACGGTGTCCAGAGGAAGGAGACCAGTGCCAGCGCGACGAACAGGGCCGACAGCCCGATGCCGATGACAAAGGCCGGGTGGGAAAGGGCTGCACGCAGGAACGAGCGGCTTGAAGGATCGGCGCTCATGACCGGCGCCTGCGCAATCTCGGATCGGCCGCCGCATAGGCGAGATCGACCAGGAAGGTGACGACGATAACGGCGAAGACCAGCAGGATCACCACCGAGCGAACGACAATCAGATCGCGCTGGGTGATGGCCTGGAAAGCCAGCCGGCCGAGGCCTGGCAGGTAGAAGACATTCTCGATGATGATGCCGCCGGCGAGCAGGAAGGAGAACTGCAGGCCGATGATGGTCAGCACCGGGATCAGCGCATTGCGGAGCGCATGCCGCCGCAGCGCCTGACCGCGGCTCAGGCCCTTGGCGCGGGCGGTGCGCATGAAATCCTCGTCCAGCGTGTCGATCAGCGATGAGCGCATGACCCGGGCGAGGATCGACGCCTGCGGCAGCGCAAGAGCAATGGCCGGCAGGGTCAGCGCCTGCATCGCAGGAAGAAAGCCGGCTTCCCATCCGGGAAACCCGCCAGCCGAGAACCAGCGCAGATTGACTGCGAAGACCAGCACCAGGATCATCGCGAACCAGAAATTCGGGATCGCCACGCCGAGCTGGGTGGCACCCATGACGGAGAGATCGGCGGCGGAATTGCGCCGCGAGGCGGCGAGAATGCCGGCTGGGAAAGCAATCAGGGTCGACAGCGCCAACGCATAAAGTGTCAGCGGCAGCGAAATCACCACGCGCTCGGCAATCAGCTCGGAAACCGGAACCCGGTAGGTGTAGGAGGTGCCGAAATCGCCCTGCAGCAGGCCGGTCACCCAACCGATGTAACGCAGCGGAAGAGGCTCATCGAGGCCGAGCTGGCTGCGCAGTGCCGCGACCGCGGCGGGATCGGCGTTGAGCCCCATCATGAACGAGGCCGGATCGCCCGGCACCACTTCCATCACCAGGAAGATGACCAGGCTGGCGGCAACAAGGCTGAGCGACAGCGATATCAGGCGCCGCAGGAGATAGGCGGTCATCGGTCATGATCCAGGGGCATGATGGTGCGATGGCCGGATTTGAGCCCGGCCATCGTCTTCGTCAGATGTCTCAGTCTTCCCAGTAGACCGCGGTCATGTCGTTGGCCTGGGTCGGCGAGTTGGGCCAGATACCCTTGAGCTTGGCGTTGGAGACGCCGGTGCGGGCCAGCTGGAACAGGTAGGCGTTGACGTAATCGTCAGCGATCTTCTTCTGCGCCGCCTGCATCAGCTCGGTGCGCTTGGCCGGGTCGGTGGCCTTGTCGAGATCGGCCATGATCGCCTTGAAACCGGCGTCACCGTACTGGAAATAGTAGTCATCGCGGGCATAGATGCCTATATCCATCGGCTCGGTGTGGGAAACGATGGTCAGGTCGAAATTCTTCGCCTTGAACACATCATCAAGCCACTGCGCCCATTCGACATTGGTGATGTCGACATTGATGCCGACCTCGCGCAGCTGTGCCGCGATGATTTCACCGCCACGACGGGCATAGCTCGGCGGCGGCAGCTTGAGCGACAGGGTGAGGTCGCTGACACCGGCTTCCGCCAGCAGCGCCTTGGACTGCTCCGGATCATAAGCCGACTGGGCGGTCAGATCGAGATAGGCCGGGTTGTGCGGGGCGAAATGGGTGCCGATCGGCGTGCCGTAGCCGAACATGGCGCCATCGATGATCGCCTGACGGTCAATCGCATGGGCGATCGCCTCACGCACCTTGACGTTGTCGAGCGGCGCCTTCTTGTTGTTCATGGCGAGAATGGTCTCACCCTCGGACGAGCCGACGATCACCTTGAAGCGCGGATCGGCCTCGAACTGCACCAGGTTTTCCGGCGCCGGGTAGCCCGGGAAGGCATCGAGATCGCCGGCCATCATCGCGGCGAAAGCAGCGGTCGGATCGGAAATGAACTTGAAGGTCACCTTGTCAAGCTTGACCGGCGTGCCCCAGTAGCCGGCATAACGGCCGAGTTCGACACGGTCGCCCTTGACCCATTCGGTGAAGCTGAAAGGGCCGGTGCCGACAGGCTTGGCGGCATTGTCGGCAGCGGTTTCGGGCGCCACGATGACGGCGTCGCCCCAGGCCATGTTGAACAGGAACGAGCCGTTCGGCTTGGACAGCGTCACCTTGACGGTGGCCGGATCGATCACGTCGACCGAGGCGATGTCGGCGAACAGCGCCTTCTGGGCGTTGGTGGAATCGTCGGCGCGGGCGCGGTCGAGCGAGAACTTGACGTCATCGGCGTTGAAATCCGAACCGTCGTGGAATTTCACACCGGTGTGCAGCTTGAAGGTGTAGCTCAGGCCGTCTTCGGAGATCTCCCAGCTTTCGGCCAGGGCCGGCAGGATCGAGCCATCGGCGGCAAAGCGGGTGAGGCCTTCAAACACGTTGGCATAGACCACCTCGTCGATCGCCGCGGCGGCACCGCCGGTCGGATCGAGGTTCGGCGGCTCGAGCTGCATGCCGATGGTGGCATCCATCTTGGCGGCCATCGCCGGCGTGACGCCGAGGGCCAGTCCCAGCGCCAGTATCGAAACGGCTGCCGCCGTAATCGGGTTCTTTGTCATGTCAGCTTCCTTCGCTCCCGTTGGCACGGCTTACGTCTTACGCGCGTCCGTGCAATAGATCGTCCAATGCAAAGGCCATTACCTTTGCCGAATCAACCATATCGTCGATTCCCACATACTCGTCGGGCTGGTGCGCCAGATCGAGAATGCCGGGTCCGTAGGCGATACAGTCTTTCAAGCGACCAATGCGGTCAATATGTTTCTGGTCGTAGGTGCCGGGCGAGACGACGTGCACCGGTTCGCAGGAAAGCGCCGAGCGGATGCCGCGCTCGACCGCCCGGACCACCGGCGCATCCGCAGCCGTCATGGTCGGACTGACCTGCCAGAGTTCCTCGAAATCATAGCGGAATCCAGGCCGCTCGGATTTCACCCGTTCGAGCAGCGAGACGATCTCCTCGCGCACGTCTTCCGCCTTTTCCTCGATCAGGTAACGCCGGTCGATCACCATGCGGGCCTCGTCGGGGACGCAGGCTGACGGAAAGCCGGTGAAATCCGGATCGGGTTCTGCCTGGCCGCCATGCAGCGAATTGATGTTCATGGTCGACTGGCGGGCGCCATCGGGCACCACCGGCATGGCGGTGTGCTTTTGCGCCAGCGCCGGGAACAGCGATGTCTCCATTTCGGCAATCACCGCGCCCATATGACGCACTGCACAATCGCCCAGGAATGGCATCGAGCCATGGGCGATACGGCCATGGGTGCGAATCTGCGCCCACATGACGCCGCGATGCCCGAGGCAGATGCGATCCTTGTTGAGCGGCTCGGGAATGATCACGTGCTGGACGCGATCAGGCGAGAAATAGCCCTGTTCGGCAAGCCAGGCGACACCGCCATAGCCGCCGGTCTCCTCGTCTGCGGTGCCGGAGATCTCGATGGCGCCGGGAAACTCCGGCCACAGGGCGACAAAGGCCTCGGCAGCGATGATCGATGCGGCAAGCCCACCCTTCATGTCGCAGGCGCCGCGGCCATAGACCTTGCCGTCGGATACGGTCCCGGCGAAGGGATCGAAGGTCCAGCCCGCGCCGGTCTCGACCACGTCGATATGGGAATTGAAATGCACGCAAGGGCCGGAACGGCCGCCCTCGCGGCGGCAGATCACGTTCCAGCGCGGATGCCGCTCGCTGTCGCCGGGCGTGCCCTCGGCGCGAAGCAGCTTGACGTCGAAGCCGGATTTTTCGAGCCGCCGGGCAAGATACTCGCAGATGTAGCGATAGAAATCGCCGGGCGGATTGAGCGTCGGAATGCGGATGAGGTCCTGGGTCAGCGCCACCAGATCATCGCGCCGGGCGACAATTTCCCTGGTCAGGGCTTGCTGCCGCCCCACAATCGACGCCTCGTCCGTCATCTATCGCCTCCGACAGCGCCACACGTTTAATCGAACGCGGAAGGGCGCTGTAACCCTTTGAAAATATATCGCGCCACAATAGCGAGACAATCGGGTCTGGCAAGACGGGGGAGCGTTTCAATAAAGGATTGAAACGCTCCGGATCAGGAAATCACGCGATAGCACACCTTGGCGACGCCGGACTTGATCATGCCGAGGTGGTTGGCGGCAGCCTTGGAGACATCGATGATACGGCCCTTGACGAACGGGCCGCGGTCATTGATGCGCACGATGACGGACTTGCCGTTGCGCTGATTGAGCACTTCGACCTTGGTTCCAAAGCGCAGACGCGGATGAGCGGCGGTCAGTTTGGACGGATCCATGCGCTCGCCCGAGGCGGTTTTCGAGGTCAGCGCATACCATGAAGCACGACCGCAGGAGGGGTTGGCGGCCGAGGCCGGGCTGAACGAGGTGAGCGTGGTTGCAGCGATTATCAGAGCAGCAAGGAACAATCCCGAGGCTCGTGCGTTGGTGTTGGTTGAAGACAATGTCTGATCCCTTTTGGTGGAGCGGCGGGATGTGACCGCCTAACCGGGCCAAAAGAAGATCGTCAAAATCACTTCTTGTTGCGCTTTGTTGCAGCGGACCGGACTTATCCTTGCCAAGAGCCGTCCGCATACAGCGCATCAAGCCCGGCGTTGTAATCGGGATAACGAAAATCGTAGCCGGTTGCCTTGATCTTCGCATTGGAGACCCGCTTGTTCTCGCCGTAGAAGGAGCGGGCCATCGGCGACAGGTCGGCGATGCCGAAATCGGTTTCTTCGGGCGGCTCGACACCCATCACCTGCGCAGCCCGGCTGACCACATCCTGCGGCGGGGCCGGCATGTTGTCGGTGACATTGTAGATACCGCCAAGCCGCTCTCTGGCGAGCAGAGCGGTGGCGCCGCCAATGTCTGCGACATGGATGCGGTTGAACACCTGCCCGGGCTTGATCAGCCGCCGCGCCTTGCCCTCGTCAAGTGTCTTCAGCGCATTGCGTCCCGGACCATAGATGCCCGACAGCCGGATGATGGCGAGCGGCACGCCGGCTTCCGTGGCAAGCCGGGTCCAGCCGTCTTCCGCCGCCAGCCGCGCGACCGAGCGTCTGGAGACCGGTCGGCAGGGCGTTTCTTCATCGACCCAGTCGCCACCATGATCGCCATAAACGCCAACGGTGGAGAGATAGCCGATCCACTCGAGCTTCGGCATCGGCCGGCGAAGGCCTGCCGCAAACGCTTCGAGAAGCGGGTCGCCTGAAGCATCTGGCGAGATCGACATGACCAGATGGGTGATCTCACTGAGCGCCGCACCGAGGTCTTCCGACGGCGTTCCGCCCTCATAGATGAATGGCTTGAGACCGGCCTCCTGCAGCGCCGCAAAGCGGGCCGGGCCGCGCGTCGTGCCCCCGGCGAAGCCGCACTCGCCGGCAAGCTCGCGGGCAATGGCAAGGCCGGAAAAACCGGCACCGAAGATCATCATTTTCATCCGTTCACCCTCGTTCTTGTCGGTTTTCGGCAGCCAGCGCCAGTCGCCATTCCTCATCAACCTGCGCATCGGGCTCCTCGCCGGCGCGCGGTGCGAGGCGATGCATGTGGCCAGGTTGGGTCAATTGCGACAATGCCCAGATGGCAGCGCCACGCACCAGCGGCGAGGCGTCAGTGAGCAGGGCTTCGCAGGCCGGAACCAGGCCTGCGTCACCGCTGTTGCCGGCAGCGATCAATACGTTGCGCATGAACCGGTCGCGGCCGATGCGCTTGACCGGGGAGCCCGAGAAAAACGAACGGAATGCCGCATCGTCCATGGCCAGGAAATCCGAGAGCGGCGGGGCGCGCAGATCGTCGCGTGCGATCAGTTTCGCCTCGTTTGCGGCCTGGGCGTACTTGTTCCAGGGACAGGCGGCCAGGCAATCGTCGCAGCCATAAACCCGGTTGCCGATGGCGCTGCGGAACTCGAGCGGCACCGGACCCTTGTTCTCGATGGTGAGATAGGAAATGCAGCGCCGGGCATCGATCTGGTAGGGCGCCGGGAAGGCATCGGTCGGACAGGCATCGAGACAGGCACGGCAGGAGCCGCAATGGTCGATTTCGGGCTCATCGGCGACAAGCTCGACGGTGGTGAAGATCGAGGCGAGGAAAAGCCAGGAACCGTGGCTGCGGCTGACCAGGTTGGTGTGCTTGCCGATCCAGCCGAGGCCGGCGGCCTGGGCCAGCGGTTTCTCCATCACCGGCGCGGTGTCGACGAAAACCTTGACATCGCCACCGGCGCGGGAGGCGAACTTGCCGGCCAGCTCCTTGAGCCTGCCCTTGATGATGTCATGATAATCGCGGTGGCGGGCATAGACAGAGACCGTGGCGGCCTGCTTTTGGGCATGCGTGGCGAGCGGGTCGCAATCGGGGCCGTAATTCATCGCCAGCACGATGACCGAGCGGGCCTCGGGCCACAGCGCGCGCGGATCGGCGCGGCGGTCGAGGGTTTCGGCAAGCCAGTGCATGGAGCCATGACGGCCAAGCGCGACAAACTCGCTCAGGCGGTCGCGCAAGGCCGGTGCGGCCTGAGCCGGGGTCACCGCCAAAGCGCAAAAGCCGAGGCGTTCGGCTTCGGTCGCCAGGAATGCCTTGAGCCGCCCGGCCTTGCCGGCAGCCCCGGTTGCAGCCGCGCCGTCCGGCGGGTGCGGTCCGGTATGGCCGGGGCCCGCCATCAGCCTAGAAGTCGAGATCGGCGTAGTGGGCGACCGGCGGCAGGTTGCGGATCCGGTCGGCCAAGAGCGGCCGGAAAGAGGGACGGGACTTGACCCGCTGATACCATTCCTTGGCCGGCGGATACTCGTTCCAGTCGATTTCGCCGAGATAATCCATCACCGACAATGCGGCGGCGGCGGCGAGATCGGCATAGCTCAGCCGGTCGCCGGCGAGCCAGGCGCGCGATCCGGCAAGCCACGACAGGTATTTCATGTGCTGGCGGATATTGGCACGGCCGGTGCGCAGCATCTTCGGGTCCGGGGCGCCACCGCCGGCGCTTGTCGGGAGCTGCAATTTGATGATCCGTTCGCGGACCAGCGGACGCACCACGTCCTGCTCGAACTTGACCAGGAACCATTCGGTCAACCGCCGGATTTCGGCGCGGCGGAACGGATCTTCGGCCAGCAGGCGGCGGTCGCGCTTGAACACGCCAAAGGATTCGTCAAGCCATTCGGAAATGATATGCGGCCCGCACAGGGCGTGGCCGTTATCCGTGACACATACCGGCAGAGTGCCCGCCGGATTGATCTTGAGGAACTCCGGCCGCTTCTCCCAAGGCAGCTCCTCGGACAGCTCTGCGGCAAAATCGACCTCGTTGAAACATATTCTAACAAAACGAGACGCGGCGGATATGGTGTGGTGATAAAGAACTGGCATCGTGAGCTGAGCGTGTCTGCGTTGGCGCCGGCGCGCGGGTCTGGTCAGGTTCCGGGAAATAGAGCTATAGGGACTGGTCCACTGCAAGACAAGCGAATCACCGTTCCCATGCCGGCTAATCCTTGTCGCCAAAATTGACATTCCGAAGACCCGCGGCGGTAGTTCTGCGGATAAGGGACGCTTGAGCATGAATGATACGACAATTGTCGGGGCCCTGCTTGGCCTCATCGAAGGCCTCACCGAATTTGTGCCGGTGTCATCCACCGCGCATCTGCTGCTGGCAGGCCATTTTCTCGACTTCAAGTCGCCGGGCAACAGTTTCGAGGTGCTGGTGCAGCTGGGCGCCATCCTGGCGATCCTGTCGGTCTATTTCGCCCGGTTGTGGAAGCTCGCCATGGACCTGCCTTCCAGCGCAAAGGCGCGGAAATTCGTCGCGGCAATCCTTCTTGCCTTCCTGCCCGCAGCGGTGATCGGTGCGCTGGCGCATGATTTCATCAAGTCGGTGCTGTTCGAATCAACCGCGATGATCTGCTGGGTGCTGATCGGCGGCGGCTTCATTCTTCTGGCCATCGACCGGATGAAACTCACCCCGCGCTACACCAACGTGATGGATTACCCGCTGTCGCTGGCTTTCAAGATCGGTCTTTGCCAGTGCCTGGCGATGATTCCCGGCACTTCACGCTCGGGCGCCACCATCGCCGGCGCGCTGCTGATGGGCGCGGACAAGCGCTCGGCCGCGGAATTCTCGTTCTTCCTGGCCATGCCGACCATGGTCGGCGCCTTCGTGTTCGATCTCTACAAGAACTACGACAAGCTGGCCCATGACGATGTGGTGACCATCGCAGTCGGCTTTGTCACCGCCTTTATCGCCGGCGTGATCGTGGTGCGCGGCCTGCTCGATTTTGTCTCACGGCACGGCTTCGCCCCGTTTGCCTGGTGGCGCATCCTGGTCGGCTCGGCCGGTCTTGCCGGCCTGTGGCTGCTGGGCTGATCTGAAAGCTTAGTCGGCGATCGTCTGAACGGCGCAGGGATCAACGCCATAGGCCGGCGTGCAGCCTTTGGAAGAATGGGCGACGCTGCGCGGGGCAAAGGCAGATGCGGAGAGAATCACGACAATTGCGAATGCAAACGCGGTTACGACTGTTTTGCCCATAAACTCAATTCCCGACTTGTCTTGAACTCAACGCTGCATTTGACCGACTGGCAAACACGTGGCGCGCATTTGATGTTTCACGGCCACCCATCCGATGCGCGGGATGGAGAGGCTGGTGGATTCAAACCCTGGCGGCTGCCGCTCGAACCCGGCTTCCTGATGAAGCAGGGGGCGATTTACTTGGCTCTGCCGACCGGTTCAAGCCCGATTCCCTTGTCAGTGCCAATAAAGACCCGGAATCTTAAATCATTGCTAACCATGCGCCATTCCGGCAACACTTCTCCGGATCAGATCCAGCGCAAGCACGGTCAGGCAGATCTTGAAGATCAGCCGAAAGCGGCTTTCCGGCGTCCTGTGCAGAATGTTGGCCCCGACCCAGGTACCCGCCAGCCCGGAAACGATCATCACCGCAATCAGGCCGAGCCACGGCGCGAAGGCGAAGCCGGCAAGCGCGAACGCCACGGTCTTGACCAGGTGCTGCAGGCTCATCACCGCGGCCGTGGTGGCCTGAAAGCGCAAGCGTTCGGGGAAGGTCTTGGACAGCACCACGGCGTTGAACGGGCCGGTGGCGCCGAAGATCATCGTCAGAAAGGTGGTGATTGCGCCGGTCAGTGCGAAACCGGGCAGCCGGATCGCGGCAAGCCGGGGAAGCCGCATCCAGGTGATCAGCAGGATGAAGCAGCCCAGGGCGGCCTTGAGTACCGGTTCGGCCAAGGCGCCGACCACCGAGCTGCCGGCCCAGGCTCCTGGAATTGCACCGACCAGGAAAGCCGCGAGGCAGCTCCAGGCGACATGATTGCGCAAGATCGCCGCCCGTCCGACATTGGAGCCAAGCTGCACCACCCCATGCACCGGGATGATGGCGGCGACGGGAACCAGGTATCCCATCAACGCCAGCATGGCGACGCCGCCGCCGATGCCGATGGAGACCGTCAGTGCCGAGGTGAAAAAGCTCGCGACAACCAGAACCGCGGCAGCCCAGAGGTCAAATCCGGGCGGCAGCAGCGCCGATAGCAGTGAGGCGAACTCGCCGCTCAGGCTTCGCTTCCCGTGCCGCTGTACTGGCCGTGCGGCCGGTAGCGGGTGAGATAGGTCGGCAGGATTGCTTCCACCGTGGTCTGCGGGATGCCGATGCCGGCAAGGGTGCGGTTCTCGCTCGTGGCACTGGCGGAGACGACATTGTCGGCCCTGAGCAGTTCCACCTGGTCATCGGTCAGCGGCGGATCGATGAACGGAACGAAGGTGGCGATCTTGCCGATCAGCGATGCAATGCCCCATGGCAATGGCAGCAGAGCGCGCTTGCGCTGGGTGATCTCGAGGATTTCCTCGAGCACTTCCTTGAAGCTCATCGCCCGCGGACCGCCCAGTTCGTAAGTTGTGCCGCCGGTCAGGTCGCCGTCGACACTGCGGGCAACGGCTTCCGCGACATCGCCGACATAGACCGGCTGGAACTTGGTTTCGCCGCCACCGATAAGCGGCAGGGCCGGCGAAAACCGCGCCATCTCGGCAAATTTGTTGAAGAAGCCGTCTTCCGGTCCGAAAACAATCGAGGGGCGCAGGATCACCGCATCAGGCAGCACCTTGCGGATCGCCGCTTCGGCGCGGCCCTTGGAGCTTGCATAGACCGATTGAGACTCCACATCGGCGCCAATGGCCGAGATATGGGTCAGGCCGGCGCCTGCCGCACGGGCTGCTTCGGCCACCGCGTAGGCGCCGAAATCCTGGACCGCGTCAAAGGTGTTGCGGCCGGATTCAAACAGGATGCCGACGCAGTTGACGACGTGATCGGCGCCTTGCACGGCGCGATCGACCGAATCACGGTTCCGCAGATTGGCCTGGATGGCGACAATCTGGCCAACCCCGCCCAGAGGCTGCAGGTGACCGGCAAGGTCGGGCCGGCGCACGGCGACACGAATCCGGTATCCGCGGCGGGCAAGCGCACGCACGACGTGCCGGCCGACAAAGCCGGATCCGCCGAATACCGTGACGAGCTTGGGTTGGTTGAGCAATGTCATCTATGCACTCCCTGACAGGATCTGTCGCACCGGTCGTTTCACTTCCGCAACCGGAATCGGCCGCGGTCCAACCAAGCTCATAGTCAAAAACCACCGCGAGGTGAAGGCCTCACCCGCCGTGCACCGGATAAATCACGCGGTCCGGGGCTTCAGGCGTCATGACCTTTGACGATGAGGAGCTCTCCGTCGGAAAATTTCTGACGGATGGCGCGAGCCTTCTGATAGGTCTCGGAGTTGTAGCAGGCCATGGCCGCCTCGTAGCTCGGAAACTCGATGACGACATTGCGGGAGCGGGCCTGGCCCTCGACCGCATCGAACTCACCGCCACGCACCAGAAAGGTTGCGCCGAATTCCTTGTAGGCCGGCGTCGCGGTCTCGACATAGGCCTTGTAAGCCTCGGGATCGTGCACATCGATGCGGCCAATCCAGTATCCCTTTGCCATTCGCCTATTCCTCCCGTTTCAAACCTGAGCCATTTCAGTGGTGATTGCGCGGGCTGCGGCCGCGGGATCGGCGGCGGCGGAGACCGGCCGGCCAACGACCAGATGCGACGCCCCGGCGGCAAGCGCCTCGGAGGGCGACATCACCCTTTTCTGGTCGCCGTGATCGGCGCCGGCGGGCCGGATGCCCGGGGTGACGATCGCCATGTCGGGGCCGACTATCTTGCGCACGGCCCGGGCTTCGGCGGCCGAGCAGACAATTCCGCCCATGCCCGCGTCACGCGCCTGGGCTGCACGGCGCAGCACCAGCTCTTCCGGTGACAGGGCGTAGCCTGCTTCGGCGACATCGGCCGCATCCATCGAGGTCAGCACCGTCACGCCCAGCAGGCACAGATCGCTGCCCCTGGCGGCCTCGACCGCGGCGCGCATGGCCTTGGGATAGGCATGGATGGTGAGCATGTCGACGCCCATGCGGACGACATTTTCGACGCCCTTGGCGATCGTGTTGTCGATATCGAGGAGTTTCATGTCGAGGAACACCTTGCGCCCCGACTGCTTGAGCTCGCGGGCCAGCGGCAATCCGCCGGCGAAGGCGAGCTGGTAACCGATCTTGAAGAAGACGGCTTCATCGCCGATCCGTTTTACCAGCGCCTCGGCTTCGGCGACGCTCGGCACGTCAAGCGCAACAATCAGGCGCGGGTCGATTTTTTCAAAGGCGGGCTCACCCAGATCAAATGCTGCATCGGTCATCATGCATTGCCTCCGTGTTGTCCGGTCCTCGCATGTCTCCCTCACGATCGCAAGACCGGTTGAAAAGGTCCCGGGCTTATGGCCGGCGCGGGTCTAGCTCGCGGTCATCGCCGCGCAATGTGCGATCAGCGATTTGCAGGTGCTGACCAGCATGGCGCCGGTGCGCTCATCCTTGAGCCGCCCGTCCGCCTCGAAGGCATCCGCCGCACCGCTGACCGAGCATTGTTCGCTGATCACCTGGGTGCCGACATTGGCCATCACGGACCGCACATGATAGAGGCCGCGAATGCCTGCAAACTTGCCGTTTGATGCCGATCCGAGTGCCACGTAACGCCCCGCCCACGGCTTGAACGGGCGGTCACCGTCCCTGGATATCAGGCTGACCCAGTCGATCATGTTCTTGAGCAAGGGCGGGATCGACGAGTTGTACTCCGGGCAGCACAGAAACACCCCCTGATGCGCGGCAATCAGCCGGCCCAGTTTCATGGCGTTTTCGGGCACGCCGCTCTGGTTCTTCAGATCCTCGTCGACGATCGGCAGCGGGTAATCGACCAGCGAGATGCGGGTGACATCGGCGCCCTGCCTGGCCAGTTCGACCGAGGCCGCCGCCGCCAGGCTGGCGTTGAACGATCCACTCCGGTTGGAACCGGGAAGAACGAGTATTCTGGGGGTCATGGTCTGCTCCGCTGTCTCACAGTCCCGTGACGGGACTTTCCGGTCCGGGTGCCCTTATAAGGCAGCCGGACCTCAAGGGAAGCAGGGCTTTGCAAATTTCCCGCAGGGATGCAGCGGATCAAAGCGTTACGGTGCCGCGGCGGTAGATCCAAAGCCGCGCAGGCGGCACGTTGCGCAGAACGAAATCGTGGTGAACCACCTCGAAACTCGCTCCGTGTGCCACCACCGGTGAGGCGGGACCATAGCAAAACTGCACGACGGGTCGTCCCGGCGGCACGCGATCAAGCAGGTCCTCGATCAGCGCAATGCGGCGCGCCATGGGAAAATTCAAAAGCGGAATGCCGGAAACCACACAGTCGAAAAGCCCGTCGGCTTCATCCGAAAGCGTCGTATCGAGATCAAAGGCATCGCCGTGGATGAACCGGACACCCGGGAAATCCTGCTGCAGCCGGGCATGAAAATCAGCCGAATACTCAATCGAGACCAGATCGGAAGAGGCCACGCCGCGCGCCAGTATGGCCCGGGTGATGACCCCGGTTCCCGGTCCGAGCTCAAGCACCGGCAACCCTGATAGGGGATTGACCACCGATGCCATCGAACGGGCGGTGACGGACGAGGTCGGCATGATCGCGCCAACCGCCTTCGGACCGTCCATCCAAACCTTGATGAAACGAATTTCATCATCGAACCGCCTGGCGATCCGTTCAGGAAAACTCATGCTCACGACCTGCACCCTCCCGCAGCGGCACCTTATCCGGTGCTCAGCTTACACAATGCAAGCTGGAGGCGAAACATGGTAACTTGAGGGCAGCGCCGGTCAGACTCCGGGATCAGTCCGACATGGTGTCGAAAAAGCCCTTCATCCGCGAGAAGAACCCGGTCGATTCGGGGCTGGTCTCCTTGGAGGAAAGTTCCTGGAATTCTTCCAGCAATTCACGCTGGCGCTTGGACAGCTTCTGCGGCGTCTCGATGCTGATCCGGATATAGAGATCGCCGAACTGCGCGGAGCGCAGCACCGGCATGCCCTTGCCGCGCAATCGCAATTCCTTGCCGGGCTGGGTGCCTTCAGGCACTGCCACACGCGAGCGGCTGCCATCCATCGTGGTGATTTCGAACTTGCCGCCAAGTGCTGCCGTGGTCATGGAAATCGGCACGGAGCAATAGAGATCGGCAGCTTCGCGCTGAAACACCGTGTGCGGGCGAACCGACAGGAAAATATAGAGATCCCCGGAAGGGCCGCCGCGCATGCCGGCCTCGCCTTCGCCGGTGAGCCGGATCCGCGTGCCATCCTCGATACCGGCCGGGATATTGACCGAGAGCGAGCGCTCTTCGGTGACCCGGCCCTGGCCGGCACATTTGGTGCAGGGGTCAGTGATGATCTGGCCGCGGCCGTGACAGGTCGGGCAGGTACGCTCAACCGAGAAGAAGCCCTGCGCAGCGCGGACACGGCCGGCGCCGCCACAGGTGGCGCAGGTGGTCGGCTGGGTGCCGGGCTTGGCGCCGGAGCCGCTGCAGGTTTCGCAGGTGATGGAGGTGGGAACCCGGATCTGCGCGGTCTTGCCGGCGTAGGCTTCCTCGAGCGTGATTTCCATGTTGTAGCGAAGGTCGGCGCCGCGCTCGCGGCCACCGGAAGACCGGCGACCGCCGCGGCCGCCCATCATTTCGCCGAAGATATCCTCGAAGATATCGGAGAAACCACCGCCGCCGCCGCCGAAGCCGCCGCCCATTCCGCCGGGGCCGCCCTGTTCGAAGGCCGCGTGGCCGAACCGGTCATAGGCCGCCCGCTTCTGGGGATCCTTCAAGGTCTCGTAAGCCTCGTTGATCTCCTTGAACTTGTGCTCGGCTTCCTTGTTGTCAGGATTTTTGTCCGGGTGGTATTTCATGGCAAGCTTGCGGTAAGCGCTCTTGAGCTCTTTCTCATCCGCGCCGCGCGCCGCACCAAGCGTTTCGTAATAGTCTGGCTTGGCCATAATGTCCGTCAATCTCTCTTTCGGGGGCGTCCAGTGCCGGGCCGGTTGGCCAGATGGACGCACAAGAACTCACTTACACCCCGCGTCTACACGATCTGCAGGGTTCGCACATTTCTGCATGCCGCGCTCAAACGGGTCGATCTGAGCCCAGAACGTCCATGCAGCACACCAAAACGCCACAGCCTCCAAGCGCGTTTGATCACACGCGCGGCGCTGCAGCGCGCACTCCTGCGTCATGTAGTCATTACTGGAAGATAATTCCAGCCCCCCAGTGGTCCAGATCGGTCAAGATCCCGCTGTTTGAGGCCGGTTTGCGTGCAAGCCGCAGCCTTTTGCGCAGCCGGACAAGCCGTAGAGCCCGGCACGCCATCCCGACAACACCGGTTCGGGACAACAAAAAAGGGCCCCGAAACGGGGCCCTTTTCACCTATCAGATGTCTGAAACTTCAGTCTCAGGCAGACTTCTTCGCGTCATCGTCATCGTCGTTGACTTCCTCGAAGTCGGCATCGACGACCTTTTCGTCGCCTTCGGCTTCACCCTCGGCGCCTTCGGCCTGGCTCTGCTCATACATGGCCTGGCCGAGCTTCATGGAAACTTCCATGAGGGTCTGGCTCTTGGCCTGGATGTCTTCGGCATCCGGCTCTTCGGCTTCGACCGCGGCCTTCAGGGCGGCGATGGCATCGGCAATTGCCGTACGGTCTTCCTCGGTGACCTTGTCGCCGTAATCCTTGAGCGACTGCTCCGAGGAGTGGACCAGGCTTTCGCCCTGGTTCTTGGCTTCAACCACGGCGCGGCGCTTCTTGTCGGCCTCGGCGTTGGTTTCGGCTTCCTTGATCATCGCGTCGATGTCGGCGTCGGACAGACCACCGGAGGCCTGGATGCGGATCTGGTGCTCCTTGCCGGTGCCCTTGTCCTTGGCGGAGACGTTGACGATGCCGTTGGCGTCGATGTCAAACGTC
>Ga0189291_100302_pt1 | contig 24241 bp, 24 predicted proteins | sample UW1redminimetaG_FD_130331 | JGI IMG/M metagenome (GOLD analysis project Ga0189291, IMG submission 130331) | Marine microbial communities from the Costa Rica Dome - UW179B-red mini metaG | ecosystem: Environmental > Aquatic > Marine > Oceanic > Photic zone | place: Costa Rica: the Eastern Pacific... | reverse complement strand
CGGCCGCTTATGGTCTTTAATGCACTCAATCAATTATTCGTCTACCATGACAGCAAATTATCAGGCGCGTTAAAGCGCCGACTAGAACAGCGCAGAACCCAAACTTACAAATTAAACGCTTATGATTAGTGACGAAAACTCAAAATTCCTAGATAGATTCAAAGAGGAATGCAAGTCAAAATCATCAGATGAAATTGTTCAGCGACACTTGATCGACGGGTCGAGCTACTTCTTTAATGAACTTTACACTACTGACGATGAGTTTCATTTTAAAAAATCCATAGCAGACAGCTTGGGCGTCCATATTAGAGACATTGTGTTAGTCGGATCGGGTAAATTGGGTTTCAGCATAAAGCCAGAAAAGGCGGACCTCAGGCTCTATCTCTTCAAAAAATTTGACTACGAATTTTCTATTAATGATAACAATAAAAAATCTGATCTAGACGTAGCGATAGTTTCTGGTCGACTATTTGACGACCAATTGATTAAGCTCTACCAGCACACGGATTGCTATTTAGATTCAGTAATAAGCTCCGGCGCTCGAAATCAGATAGCCAAATATATTCTAAAAGGCTGGATTCAACCGAATACTTTACCAAAAGACTATAAAATTTCTCAAAACATCGAAGACACGCAAAGCCTTCTATCACAAAAGTACAAGCGAGAAGTTAACATTGGGATCTATAAATCCTGGTTTTATTTTGAAAAATATCATCAAAGAAACATACATACACTTTCATTAAACCTATTGGCGCATTCAGAATGAGCATACTCGAGAGCGTACCATCGACAAACGTTAAGATCATAGAGCTATACAACAAGATAGACTCTGGATCGCTCGTAATAAATCCAGCTTTTCAAAGAAAGCTAGTATGGAAAAAGCAACACAAATACCATTTCATTGAAACCATACTTAAAAACTACCCCTTTCCAGAGGTATATATCGCAAGCTCTGAGATGGACGTAAGTAGCATAAAATCATCAGAGGTCGTTGTTGATGGACAGCAAAGGCTTTCAACAATAGTTGATTATATTAGAGGCCAAGGTGACTTTAGCAACCAGAACAGAATTAGAAGCTTTTCTAGCCTTAGCACTGAGGAGAAAAAATACTTCCTGAATTATTTTGTATCTGTGAGGGACTTAAAGGACACTTCACCAGAGGTCATAAAAGACATATTCAAGAGAATCAACAACACTGAGTATTCCTTGAATGCAATTGAAAAAATTAATGCACAGTATGGTGATAGTGAATTTATAATTTATTGCAAACAGCTAGTTGATAACGAATACAATCCAACGCCGGAGGAAACAGAGGCTCTTATCCCAGCGAGTGACAGAGAGCTGATATTCAACTTCTTCAATGAACATGAAGTATTTTCAGAAACAGACGTAAGAAGAATGAATAATCTTCAGTTCGCAATGACCCTTGTCGCAACTCTCTTAGAATCAGAATATTTCACAAGAAACGATAAAGTCATCAACTATATTGAAAAATATAATAATGAATTTGAGCTAAAGGACCAAGTAACAACGGCATTGGTGAAGTCAATAGCCTCGTACAAGGAGCTCAAAATTGAAAAAGAAAGTTACTGGTTTTCAAAATCAAATACTTTCACCCTTATCATAGAACTTTCCAAGCACAATAAAGATAAAATAGACAAGAACACACTCAAGAGACACCTTGACCTTGTTGAAGAAAACAGTAAGAAATATTTTTCAAATATAGAAATTGAGTCAATCCCTAGTGACCAAGTTCGATACTTTGAATACGCAAAAGAAGCAGTCAATGCTAGGAAAGCCAGGGTCTCACGAGGAGAGTTTGTTGGAAATTTAATTGAACAATCAAAGCCCTAAGGTATACAAACAGCCTCAAACCTAATAGGAAAGCTTTGCAGCCGGAAAGGAATGGTTGCCGATTTTAAGTGGACGGTCTTCATCCTAACCACAACCATTCCTTACTTCACTTTATCTGCCAATTGAAGCACTAACTAAAAGCGCCTTCTCTAATAGAATCTGCATCCAAGAACCTATTATATTCATATGGTAAAATGGACATTAGCGAATCTGCAGTAATTGTTCCCAAGTCGTAGGTTAAGTCAAGCTGCTGAAGATAGGAAACAAATCTTCGTATATTTCCCCCTCGCGTTTGCGAAGTAGACCCCACCTTGAATGTTCCTCTGCTAGAATCGAAATAAATTCTGTGTGCAGCCTCGATAACCCCGCGGCAAGACATAAAATATTGTCTGGCAGCGAGTTGCTCTATCAACTCTCCACGGGCACTCGGTTTCTTGCTAAGCATGAAACGTGCGCTCTCTCTATGATTGGCCACGAGCATCCACGTCGTGTATAGAGCATGCCTGGGGCGATGATTCCAGTTTGGACTAAGCACGTAATTGTAAGGCTTTTTCGGTTTTCTCTTGCCCTTTGAATCTAATGGACAGAGCTGATCAAACCAGCAAAGAGCAAGCCAAGTCCAGAAACCACTATCTCCAAGTAGTTGCTGAGAGCGCACTTGTTTCAACAGGTCTACAAGATAGACTCCCATGTCGTACCGGGTTGCAAACTCTGCCAGGTGATTCACCGTCAATTCGATGTCCAAAGGCTCTGAAGTTCGATCATCAGTAAGAATCCCTAAAGGAAGAGTCAAACCGCCATCATTTGACAAACCACTGATATAGTTTTCAAAGGCCTCAATACCCCTTTCGTTCAGGCGTCGCACTTCAACCATGGGACTGCTCCTCCATTCGCGAGATCAGGTGGTCGCAAAGATGATGTCGATTGCTAAATTCAGCCACTACCTCATTGATCCAGCCAACAATAATGTGAGGATCTTCATCATCAGGTTGCTCCTCGGGAGCGATTTTGTTCGCAAATCGCAGCCAATCGGCCTGCCAACCCTCTTCTTCATCTAGCTCGTCATTTATGCAAACGAAGAGCAATACTTCACGAAAAGCTGCAGGCAGAATCAGAGCCTGAAAGAAAGGATTTCCTAGGAGTTGGCTCTTGGCCTCGGGAATCCTGCTGTTGATACAGAGTACTGGCTTTTCATCCTCAAAAGCCATTTTCCAGGTCAGATTGCCCATATCTGGAGCACTTCTGAAAATCATCAGAGATTCGTTCTTCTCATCCTCCTCAGCTCTTGGGGATATGCCTTCCGCAGATGCTATTAGCCTTCCGATGTGCTCCGAATTATCCACCACCTTGACCCGGAATAGCGTCGGACCGGAGAGATCGATCTGGTCTAGCTTCATTTCATCTGGAGGAATTGGCGCAGCTACAGTGCCAAACTCAAACCTCTGTGAAGTGTTGCGATGGTATGCTTCCACATACACATCAGCTTCAGGTGAAAGGTTTGAGTTGTCCAGCTTCAGGTTAACCCTGAATTCCGGCACCTCCCTGTCCTCCAAGAGCTCGATCTGAACTTCTGATCTCTTGATCTGCCGCCGACCAGTGTGGTTTATGTGCCTGGTTATCTGCATTTATTCTTCCTCCACTACCACGGCGTTCAGCTTCACCTTCAGATCCCTGTGAGGATCAAAGCCAGTGATCTCAACGTCAAACTCCGGGCCGGTCACTTCAACTTCAAACCTATTATCTCTTGCCTCTAATACCTGTACACAATCCGATTTGTCCTCGATTTTTACGTTATTTCGTTTAGCAAAATCAAAATCAAGCTTGTTATATTTCTTGAAGGGATTGCCAGCAACTGTGTCATAAGCCGCAGTCACTATAAACGTCATGGGGTAATCAGCATGTGCAGCACCTCCGGCAGGACGAATTGCAAAACCATCTGCAGTCGTCTCGATCCTGGCAACTTTAGGTACTGGTGCAGGGATATTTTCTGGAGGCTCAGGCGGATTCACATCCGGCTTCCGATCTTTTTTCTTTGGGGTAGTCGCTCCCTCTGTAAAAAAGAATTTGGCTAACGCTTTTTCGTCCTCTTCCTCCTCAGCCTGTATCAACATGTCATAAAAGTTGATTACCGCATTTTTAATGACCTTAAGCTGCTTTTCCGGAGCAACATAATTTGTTCGAAGCTTTTCCGCATTGAATATCCATTTAGTGTGAGCGGGATTTTCTGCATCCCCCAGAAACGCAGATATAGTCTCATCATCGGCAATCATCGCTCCGAATGCTTTTCGGTCTCCAAATTTTGACTCAGCAGGTAACGTCAGGCCACCACGAACATACAGATCGACACCCTTTTCAAGGTCTCCTGGACGCTTGAGGAACACAAAGAACTGGGTATGAAGCTTTTGCTTCTCAGGTTTCTTTCTAATGGTTAAAGGGAGCCTGACCCCCACCAGGTCACCTTGCGCGAAGCGAGCCCTGATCGCTTCCAGCTCAGTTTCGTCAAAATCATCTTCATCGAGGCGGGTATCCTCAGCCCATGATTCTCTCAAAGACACGAACCGGTCAGAACCAATGCAGGCATTTACCTCTTCAATGAAATCAAACAGGGCATCGATATCTTTCAGCTTTTTCCCCTCGGCGTGTTCATGTGCCAGCTCGCGAATGTTGTGCGCTGTAAGCTCCACCTCCCCAAACTCGAGGACTAGCTGGCCTGTCAGTATCGGATAGAAGTAATTCTCTATCGCCACCCCAATCATTTTATCCGGCCGAAGACCCTCGAAAGGAAAAGGAATGACAATCGACAGTCCGGGTTCACGCTGACGAGAAATTCCAAACTGATTAGTGAAGCTGTCGACAAATTGCGTTGTTCTAAGTGGGACAGGGGTCTTCTGAAATATCTCGCCCTCTCCTTCCATATCGCAGAAATAGGCGTGAGCGGGATACTCTTTGCCTTCGTAGGTGTGAAGATCAAGAACTGTCTGCCCCATCAGATAGCGCTCAGACTCACCATTCCTGACGGTTAACCCAAAAAATACCCCCAACATTGAGGAGCTTGAATAAACCAGCTTCCCCAACCCCCATCGGCCCCGGCTTGTCCCGGTTTTATGTGACTTCCCGTGGCGTCGCCAGAAGTCACTGAAATTGTCGTTATCCTTGACATCAGTTCCTCCGGTAAGCCCCTTGGTACCAAAATCTTCAATCACCAAGGCTGATGGCACGCTGAAATCAACTGCCTGAACATCACGGCCTGCAGCTTCAGCGTGTTCAAGCTGTCCTGAGAAAAGTTCTTCTACGAAAGAGGACTCCAACCGGCTTCCATCTATATAACTGAAGCGAACATGCGTGACTTCTCCGGGAAGAGTAGCATCCAGAGAGTTCTGAATGGATTCCCTTACTATGGTGTCAGAAAGCTCGACCTCATCATTTCGGAACTGATCGCGCTGAGTGACGCCACTCTCCACGTAACAGTCTAGCTGCGGGATAAACTGCCAGGCCATTTTTGCCTCCCATCGGTAATGCTCTTAGTCGAGCTTGAAATCAGACTTCTTTGAAGCCCCTCCTGCGGCGAACCTCGCTTTGGCATCCTTCAATTCACGCTCCAGCGTTCTGAACATTTTCTCCACATCTCTTTCAGTGTAGGAGTAGTTACTTTTATTCGAAAGATTACCCAACAATCTCATTGTCTTAACAAGATTGTTCACCCTTGATTCTGCCAATCTTACAAACTTTTCTCTCGATGTTTCTCCCATAAAACCACCCTGAAAACGTACATATTAGAAATGTACGCAATATCTCAGTTGAGAGTCAACAATATATTAGGATTTTAGCGTGACTGACGACAAGTCAATGCACTAGGAGAGAACATCAAGGGAACTGAGCAGATACAGCGACGACGTAGAAGTCCTACGGAGCGTAATAGCTCGATAGAAAACTCGAGGAGACGTGGGCCGGCAAGCCAGAGAGCCTATTGCTATTTCAGGATGTCGTAGACAACGTCAGCGATCTTATTAGCCAGCAATGGCGGAACAGCGTTACCCACCTGAACATACTGCTGGGTTTTATTGCCTTCAAAATAGTAGTTGTCCGGGAACGTCTGAATGCGGGCAGCCTCCCGAACCGTAAGGCTTCGACACTGTACTGGGTCGTAGTGAATGAAGTAGTGCCCATCCTTGGCGATATGGCTTGTCACCGTGCTGGGGATGCGGTCTCTTGCCTGCACCTTGAACCGATCCGAAAAGTGCCCGGACTTCCAGTTCTTGTGCTTAGGAATCAAATCGTCCGGATAATCCCTTGAGGTTGGCGACAGCCCTTTACTCAGTTCCGCAAAACTGCTGGCAAACAAATACCGGAAAATGTCCGTAGGCATATGGCTTCGTGCATAGTGATTGAGACACCCACCAATCTTTTTGTCAAAGAACCACTTCTTTAAATCAGGCGGCAGCATCTCTCCTACGTGCGCTCCATCACTATCCGGTACGAAATTTCCTCCCTGCGATACCAGACAACTACTCACCGCCCACAGCGGGCTGCCGTCGGGCAATTCGAACCCCAAACCTCCGAGCAGCTCCCGAACAGATTTTGCCGCATGCAGAAGATTTTCGTGCCACTTTTCCGCAGTATTACCAATCTTTGTCACTCCGCTCCTCAATGGAGGCAGATCCCCAATAACGTCTGAGGTAGTCAACGTGGAGTGGATATCCCGCTGAAGAATGCGTGGTTGACGATTTCCCAGTACGCCTTTGCGTACCCCCAACAGAATCACTCGGTGACGCGTTTGGGGAATACCGAACTCCTCGGCCTTGATAAGATAACTCGAGTTGGACGGGTAGGCTCTATCCCCCAGCGCATCAGAATCAGGCAACGGAGTCGTCAGAGAATATATTTCGTAGTCCTCTCCCGAGGAATCACCCAGGCTTTTTGCAGGATTCTTAAGGTCCTTGAGAATCGAATCGAAAATCCGATTACCATGAACCTTTGCAGTCAAAATGCCACGCACGTTTTCCATGACAAAAACATCAGGCTCGACTTCTTTCAATACCTTGAGATACTCCTTGTAGAGAAAGTGTCGCTCGTCGTTTTCAGGCTGATAGCCTTCGATACCTCTATTACGAGCTCGCCCAACTACCGAATACGCCTGGCACGGAGGACCACCGATAACTATCCACTTCCCGGTATGTTGCTTCTTAACAGACCTGATACGATCAAAGATGGTGTTGTGATCTTTAGTTCCCAACCCCCGGGGAGCCCCAAGAGTCTCCTCTATGGCTGCTTCGCTTTGCGGTCTGAACTGATTAAAAAGGTCCTCTCGCTGCGCTGGGTCGCCCCCCTTGACGTAATCGTAGTATTGGGACGGAACTTCACCTTTTTCAAACTGACGAAAGAAAGCTCGTAACGTAAGAGTTCGGTGAGCACTTGCTTCTTTTTCAACAGAAGCCACCAGCTTGAAAGGCCGCTTTCCGGCCTCATCTTCATATGAAGAGAAACCTTCGCCCAAACCGCCAGGGCCGGCGAACAGATCAACGATATGTACCTTGTCACTCATATCTGGCGGAGGGCCCCTGCAAAAAGGTAGTAGGATACCAGTAACACCCTATAAAACCAGGTCTAAGATGAGCGATGTTGTCGATTCCCAGACCCGGTCCCGAATGATGTCCGGGATCAAGGGAAAAAATACGAAGCCCGAACTGACCATACGGTCGGCTCTCCATAGAATAGGGTTCCGCTTTCGCCTGCATAGGAAAGACCTCCCTGGCCGACCAGACGTCATTCTTCCCCGTTATCGAGCAGTCATCCTGATCAACGGTTGCTTCTGGCACGGACACATGTGTTCGCTTTTTAAATGGCCAAAAACCCGAGAAGATTTTTGGAGGGAAAAAATTCTTGGTAATGTAAAGCGTGACCAACGTAACCAGTCCATGCTTATCGAGAAACACTGGCGGGTGTGCGTAATCTGGGAATGCGCACTTCGTTCTCAGCCGCCAGAAAAGATCGAAAAATTAATGAAACAGCTCGCCGAGTGGATCGAAGGAGAGGGAGAGCTTGTTGAGTTTCCGGAGCCCAGCCAAAATAGCCAGAAGTAACTCAGGTGTCTAACCAGCGGTTATGGAGGCAAAATGTCGTGCCTTGGTTTCCACCCACACTCTAAGAGTCTTTCGTAAACTATCGGGTATTGCGCCTGTAATGAATCTCCTGCATTGCGGGTAGAATGATTTCCGTTGAACAAACGATTAAGGATATATTCCGTGACGCTCTACACCGACACCCCAATGGGAAAGGCTGTACTGGAACTGGTAGAAAACCTCTCATATCTCTTGGCTGAGAAAGGAAACCCTCCCGGGACTTGTCGAGCCTATATTTTCGGCGGCTGCGCTTTGCATTTACACACCAAGGCTCGGGGCAGTAGTGACTTGGACGTTGAGTTGGAAGCCGCCAAGAAGGTTTCAATCGGGGAGCTCGTTCTGGAGCTGGACGACATCTTCTATGACGACCCAGATACCGGCCCGTCTTCAATTGTCTTGGACGAAACCTTCAATCCGACACTGGCCCCGCTGCACGAGCTCTACCAGGAAGAAGCCATTCGATTGAACCCAAACGAGGACAGCTCGCCGCTCGAAGTCTATGTTGTACAGAAAGTGGACTTAGCTATTTCCAAGCTTGGCCGATATGGGGACCAAGACATCGACGATATCCATACCCTTTTTTCCCATGGCCTTGATATTGAGGAATTCAGGAAGCGAGCCCTCGAAGCCTCAAAATACTATGTCGGTAATGTCAGCACTTTGACAAGCCATATTGAGCACGTTATAAACACCTTCAAACCCTGATGTTTTTTGATCGATCATGAGCGCATTCTTGGAACTCTCCAAAAAAGGCTTATCTGATGCTAAGCCCCAAGAGGTGGTTCAAACTGCCTTGGAGCTTTGGCACAAGAGTTATTTGCCATCGTTGACCGGGCTTTCCGTTGAGAACAAGCGCGTTGCCGGCTACCTGCTTGATCGGCTTTCACGCTTCAACTGCCTATCAGCCGAACAGAAAGCCAAACTCCAGGAAGTTGCTTATTCAGCCAGAGCTGATGTCCCCCATCGGGAGAGCCAGTTGAAGGTTGATTCCCTCGCCAAACAATGGGGCCTGGACTATGACTTGCGCCCATTCATGAAGGATTTACTTCCGCTCCAAACCAGGCATTTCAAACGTAATTTCGCGAAGCACAACGATGAGGCAGCCTGATTACACATGGTTGTCTACTTTTGGTCTAAGGGCTTATAAGCCCGATACCCCTGCCCATTAGCCCCCTTCTTCACCGTAAAATACTCAGACCTCTCTACCAGCAGGTCAGAGAACTTCTTTGCACCATAGGTTCTCGGGTCAAAATCCGGGCGTGTGCGTTTGAGGAATGAACCCGCGGCGGAGAAGGTTGCCCAGCCCTGATCGTCCTGGGTTTGTTCCCAGGCCCGTTTTAGCAGTGCCACTTCCTCGGGGAGCTTTTCCTGTTTCTTCCTCGGGGTTTCGGATTTGGCGGGCTCATCGGGCGCAATTTCTTCCGGGTACTCCAGGTTCTCGGTAAACAGGAAATCGTCACAGGCGCTTCTGAATGAGACCGGTGTCATTTTCTCGCCGAATCCGAATACGTATATCTCGGATTCCCTGAGCCGGGAGGCCAGTTTGGTGAAGTCGCTGTCGCTGGAAACCAGAGCGAACGCGTCAAACTTGGAGGAGTAAAGTAGGTCCATCGCATCAATAATCATCGATGCATCAGTGGCGTTCTTGCCTTTGGTATAGGCGAATTGCTGGATGGGCTGGATCGCCAATTCGTTCAGAACGGTTTTCCAGTTTTTGAGGCTGTCTATGGACCAGTCACCATACGCTCGCTTTACAACCACGTGGCCATGGGAAGACAGCTCTTCGATTATCAGCGGCAGCTTGGTCAACTGGGCGTTATCGGCATCGATCAGAACGGCTATTTTCTTGTGCTGTTCAAGGTCCTTCAATGTAATTCTTCCTTTCTTGTTGCCACACACGGGAGAATACCTGCTTTTATCCTCTACCGCTCCATCCGCATAACTGCTGAGATAACAACGCTCGTATTTGCGTCTAATATTCTCTGGAACCAGAATAACTTACATCATTAACACCACTGCCAACAGCGCCATTTTTCAGGGAACCATCCATGCTTCTTTCGTTTCTGGCTATCGCCATCGGCCTCACCGTTCTGGTGTGGAGCGCCGGCAAGTTTGTTGAAGGTTCCGCGGCCACGGCCGGATACTTTGGTATGCCACCGCTGCTGATCGGCATGGTGGTGGTTGGTTTTGGTACATCGGCGCCGGAGATGGTGGTGTCTGCCCTTTCCGCCACTCAGGGGAATCCCGGGCTGGCACTGGGTAACGCCTATGGCTCAAACATCACCAACATCGCCCTGATCCTGGGTATTACGGCGTTGATCAGCCCAATTGCAGTTCACTCGCAGGTGATGCGCAAGGAGTTGCCTATTCTCACCGCCGTAACGGCACTGGCCGCCTGGCAGGTGTGGGATGGCGAGCTGACGTTTGTGGATGCCCTGGTGCTGCTGGGCGTGTTTTTCCTGTTGCTGGCATGGTCCATCCGCCAGGGTATGACCCAGAAAAGCGATGCCCTGGGCGCGGAAATCGCGGAGGAAATGAGCCACCGTGCCATGCCGCTTCGCAAGGCTGTGTTGTGGCTTATTGTTGGCCTGTTGCTGCTGATCGTGAGTTCGCGGATTCTGGTGTGGGGTGCGGTTGAGTTGGCGCTTGGTTTCGGTGTGAGCGACCTGATCATCGGGTTGACCATTGTGGCGGTGGGCACGTCCCTTCCTGAGCTGGCGTCGTCGGTAATCGCGGCCCGCAAGGGGGAGCATGATATTGCCCTGGGCAACATCCTGGGTTCCAACCTGTTCAATACTCTGGCGGTTGTGGGCATTGCGGGCACCATCAGCCCGATGGTGGTGGCGCCGGAGGTGTTCTACCGAGATATCGCGGTGATGTCAGCGCTCACACTGTCGCTGTTTGTCCTTGGCTATGGCTTCCGTGGGCCTGGGCGAATCAACCGGGTGGAAGGTGGGTTCCTGCTGGCCTGTTTTATAGGCTATACGGCCTACCTGATCTCCACCACGTTCACATCCTGAACCATCGGCACGGCGGGAACCGTCAACCAAGCAGGCACTCACGTGACAGCTTCTGACTGACTTCCCGCCGCTGTCGCCGCAGGCGGTTGCCCTGGTCGTTGGAGTATCCGGCCCGCAGCTGCTTCTGGATACGGTCCAGCTTTTCCCGGTAACCCTCGCAGCGGGCGTTCTTGCGCTCGCGTTCACGCGCTTCCTGTTTGTCCGTCAGTGTGCGCTGGCCACTGCTGCTGCCCTCAAGGCTGCGGTTCACTTGCTGATTGATGGTGCTGACCCGCTTGCCCCGGGTGATGTTCTCCCGCATGGGGATCAGCGAAGGGCGTTTCAGTTCCACATGCTCGTGTTCACGCGCTATGGGCTTTATATCGGTAAAATGCGCAACGCCCTGGTCGTCGATCCAGGTGTACATTTTTTGGGCTGATGAGATGGCGGGGATAACGAGCAATACAAAAACTGCGGCCTGCCTCCATGGCATTGGTTTCCACTCCCTGTGGTTTGTGTGTCGGCGCGGGCATTATAAACAAAACCGCGTGCGAGTGAGAGGGCCAGTATGATGGCTGGCCCACAGATCACGCATCCAGTAGCTCGATCCAGTGCTGGACCGGCACCTGGGCCTTGGTTTCCAGGTGCATCTGGCAGCCGATATTGGCGGTAACGATGCGGTCTGGATTGTCCACTGTCAGGGCCTTGAGCTTGTTGTTCAGCAGGCGTTGGCTGAGTTTGGGCTGGAGGATCGAGTAGGTGCCGGCGGAGCCACAACACAGATGTTTTTCCTTGGTTTCCGCCAGTTCAATTCCCGCTTTACGCAGTACCTGGTCCACCACGCCACTTTGCTGCATGGCATGTTGCAGGGTGCAGGGGCAATGGAATGCCACCTTGCCGGCTCCTTGGGGCACCGTGAGTTTTTCCAGGTCCTGCTTGAGCAGGAAGGCGCCCAGGTCGATGGTCATATCGCTGACTTTCTGCGCCTTGGCGGCGTAATGGGGGTCGTCTTTCAACAGATGGCCGTACTCCTGGACCATTGCGCCACAGCCGGACGCGGTCATGACGATGGCCTCGGCGCCCGCTTCAATGGCTGGCCACCAGGCGTCGATGTTGCGGCGCATGGCGTTGAGTGCCTTATCATGCTCTGAGAGGTGATGATTCACGGCACCGCAGCAACCGGCTTCCGGGGCTTCCACCATGGTGATACCCAGTTTGTAGAGCACTCGGGCAGCCGCAGCGTTGGTGTTGGGCGTGGCGGAGGGCTGAACGCAACCGGCAAGGGCGAGCACAATGCGGTCGTGACTGGCGGCTGGCCAGGGGCTGGCCTTTTTCCGGGGTGGTACTTTGGTGCGCAATACGGCGGGCAATACCGGGCGAAAGAACTGGCCCATGCGCAGCAAGACGCCGAACAGTTGACGGTTGGGAAGCACCCGTGCCAGCGCCCAGCGTATCCACCGCTCTTTGGGGGGCCGTGGCATTTCCTGTTCCATCAGTCCTCGGCTGATGTCGACCAAGCGGCCGTATTTCACGCCGGAGGGGCAGGTGGTTTCGCAGCTGCGGCAGGTGAGGCAGCGGTCGAGATGTTCACGGGATTTTTCGGTGACTTCTTCGCCTTCCAGGAACATTTTCATCAGGTAGATGCGGCCTCTTGGGCCGTCACGTTCGTCGTTCAGTTCCTGGTACGTTGGGCAGGTGGCGGTGCAGAAGCCGCAGTGTACGCAGGCGCGCAGGATGGATTCGGCTTCCTGGCCTTCTGGGGTATTGGCGAATTGTTGGACTAGATTGGTTTGCATTGTTTACCTGCTATCAAACTTTGTGCATGAGCGGGTGAGATAGGGGTATCTGAAATACGCTCAAGCCCTCCATGGGCGCTTGGGCTCCGCCATCCATGGCTCCGCACAATTTCAGATACCCCTATCCCACCCGCTTTCAGATTTTGTGCTGGCCGCCAGGTTAGAGTTCCGATACGGAGCGGCTGGGACACCCCTTCCGAAACTGTACGGAGCCATGGATGGCGGAGTCCAAGCGTCACATGGATGTGCCGAAGGAGCGTGTTTCGGAAGGGGTGTCCCAGCCGCTCTGCCAACTCCGAAATCACTATCATAGCCAGCTATAAAGCCGGCCCGGGTTAAAAATACCGTCCGGGTCGAATGACTTTTTCAGCCGTTGCTGGATTTCCTTCAAAGCCCTTGGCTGATGGTGCATCACTTCATCCGTGCGGTCACCGCCGCGGAACAGGCTTACCTGGCCGCCAGCGCGCTTGGCCATGGTTTCCAACCTCGCTATGTCAGCTTCACCGCGATACCAGCGCTGGGAACCGGCCCAGTCGATCAGCCAGGGGCCGTCCAGTTTCGGGGTGTCGGCGGTGGAGCCGACGGAAAAACGCCAGAGCGGTTCGTCGCCGGCAAAGAAGTCGTGCTGCATGTGTTGTAACTGTTGCCAGAACTGATCGCCCTGCTCCACCACCTCTCCGGTCCACTTTTCGGCGGTGGCCTCCACGGCGGATTTGGCGCCCGCGAGGCGCAGATAGACTTTGCCGTCCACCCAGGCAGCACCGGTGATGGGCTTGGGCTCTTTGGCGCGGCTGTTCATGTAGTGGATGACTTCGTCCATCGCCACGTCCTGCACCAGGGTGAGAGACATCGCCGGTTTGGGCATGACTTTGAGGCTGATCTCGGTGATCGCACCCAATGTGCCCATGGCACCGGCCTGTAGCCGGGAGGTGTCGTAGCCGGCCACGTTTTTCATTACCTGGCCGCCAAAGCGCAGGTGTTCACCTTTGCCGTTGAGCAGGCGGATGCCCAGCACCTGGTCCCGTACCGAGCCGGACCAGGGCCGTGCGGGGCCGGAGAGGTTGCACGCGAGCGTGCCACCGAGCGTGGAACCATCACCAAACCTGGGCGGTTCGAAGTGCAGGCACTGGCCTTCTTCGGCCAGGGTGGCTTCGATTTCCGCAAGGGTGGTGCCGGCACGTGCGGTCAATATCAGTTCCACAGGATGGTATTCAACGATGCCTGTGTGCTCGCCCATGTTCAGAGAGCCTGCATCGGCGTCGGCGGCCCGCCCCATGAAGGCCTTGGTGCCACCGCCTTCGATATTTAGTTTCTGGCCCGTCTTGCGGGCCTGGAGAACCTGCTCCTGCAGCTTTTGAGACAGATCAGCCATGCGCCGCGTCCACCGTGTCGTGCTTGTGTTGTTTGTGCTCGAGCGAGCGGTATTCCTGACAGAAACGCAGGGCGGGAACGCCCTTGCCAGGGTTGAGAATGCCAGCCGGGTCGAACGCCGCTTTGACGTCGTGGAACTGCTGCAGCTCCTCGTCGTTGAACTGCACGGCCATCTGGCGGATTTTTTCCACACCCACGCCGTGTTCACCGGTGATGCAGCCCCCCACTTCCACGCAAAGGTTGAGAATGCTGCTGCCAAAGGCCTCAGTGCGCTCAAATTCGCCGGGCACGTTGGCATCAAACAGGATCAGCGGGTGCAGGTTGCCGTCGCCGGCGTGGAATACGTTGGCTACCCGCAGGCCGAATTCTTCGGACATTCTCTCCATTTCCAGCAACACGTGCGCCAGATGCCGACGCGGAATGGTGCCGTCCATGCAGTAGTAATCCGGCGAGATACGACCCACTGCCGGGAAGGCCGATTTACGGCCTTTCCAGAGCAGCGCCCTCTCCTCTTCGCTCTGGGAGGTTTTGACCGAGGTAGCGCCTAGTTTTCGGAACACATTCTCGGCCTGTTCGATGTGTTCATGGACTTCTTCCTCGGTGCCGTCCACCTCGCACAGAAGCAATGCTTTCGCCTCGCGCGGGTAACCTGCCTGGGCAAAATCGTCAGCCGCGATAATCGCATGACCATCCATCATTTCCAGGCCGCCGGGGATGATGCCATGGGAGATAATTCCGCCGACGGCATCGCCGGCTTTCTGCACACTGTCGAAGCCGGCCATCACCACCTGGGCTATCTCCGGTTTCGGCAGCAGTTTTACTTTCACTTTGGTGACGATGCCCAGCAACCCTTCAGAGCCGGTCATCAACGCCAGCAGATCCATTCCACAGGCGTCCAGAGCGTCGTTGCCGACGGTCACCCGGTCTCCCTCGGCGGTGATCATTTCCACGCTGAGAATGTTGTGAACGGTCAAACCGTATTTCAGGCAATGCACGCCGCCGGAGTTTTCCGCCACGTTGCCGCCAATGGTGCAGGCAATCTGGGAGGAAGGATCCGGCCCGTAATAGAGACCGTACTGGGCAACCTCCTCGCTGATCGCCAGGTTACGCACACCCGGTTGCAGTAAGGCCGTTCGCGCCAGCGGATCGATGTCCAGGATGCGGTTGAACTTGGCCAGCGACAACACCACGCCTTCCTTGTGCGGCATGGCACCGGCACTCAGGCCGGTTCCGGCACCACGGGCCACAACGGGCACTTCGTGCTCGTTGCAGATGCGCATCACCCGTTGCACCTGTTCGGCGGTCTCCGGTAGCACCACGAGCATCGGCATCTCGCAGTACATCGACATACCGTCGCATTCATAGGGCTTCATGGTTTCGTCATCGGTAATGACGAAGTCCGGGTCTATGAACGCACGGAACTGTTCTGCCAGCTCCGCTGCGCTGATTTTCGGTTTGCTGTTCATATCATTCTCTGGGAGTCATGGCTTTCAGTGAGACAGCCATCAACCGCGTTTGGTTTCAAAGTGATCAATCCCTGCCTGGGCACAGTCCATATCCTGTTGGGGGGTGCCAGAGCTGATACCGATACCGCCAACAACCTCGCCATCGACCATCACCGGCAGGCCACCACCGACAGAACTGATACGCCCACCCACTTCGGTATGAATGCCGAAAGCCAGCTTGCCGGGTACGTTCACGGCGTTGTAATCGTGTGTCGCCTTTTTCGCCGCTGATGCGGTGAAGGACTTGTCCTGGGCAATGGTCACGCTGGTGATCTTGCCGCCGTCCATGCGTTCGAACGCGATCAAATTGCCGGACTCGTCGGTGATGGCGATGCACATAGGTACGCCAATCTCGCGCGCCTTCTCCGCCGCGCCTTCGATGAGTATTCTGGCATCCGCCAGATCAAGTCGTTTAACCGTCAACATGAGCAATTACTCCTCTTTATTAGCCATAAACCAGATTGGGCAGCCAGGTAACGACGCCCGGAATGAGCACACAGATAAACAAACCGAATGCCTGAATAGCAAGAAATACCAGTGACGACTTGAAGATTGTGCCCATGGTGATGTCCGGCGGACACACGCCCCGAATGTAGAAGAGTGCGTAGCCGAACGGCGGGCTCAGGAACGACATCTGCATGTTCACCAGATAGAGCACACCAAACCACAGCACCACGTCCTCACCGGGCACGGCCGGGAAACCCAGCAGGCCAGGGAATTCCAGTGCCTCGACAATCGGAATGAAAATGGGCACAGCCAGCAGCAGAATACCCACCCAGTCAAGGAACATACCCAGCACCACCAGCAGCACCATCAACAACAGCAGAACGGCGTAGGGCGACAGACCAATACCGAGGATGGTTTCGGTAATGAAGTCCTGACCACCCTGCAGGATGTAGAACCCGACAAACACCGATGCACCAAACATGATCCACAGCACCATCGCCGAAGCCTTGGCAGTGGTTACCGACGCATCGCGCAGTGTGGCGACAGAGAATACCTTGTGTTTCATGGCCACCAGGATCGCCCCGAAAGAACCGATACCGGCCGCCTCAACGGGTGTCGCAACACCGCCAAACAGTAAGCCCAGCACCAGGAATACCAGTACCAGTGGGGCGATCAGGTCTTTCAGCAGCAGGAGTTTTTCCTTGAGGCCAATCCGCTCTTCCTCCGGCACTGGCGGCCCGAGTTCCGGATTGAGCCACGCGCGGGTACCCACATAAATCACGTACAGGCCAGCCAGAATCAGCCCCGGAATCACTGAGCCCAGGTACAACTCACCTACTGACTGCTGCGCCACAACCGCATAAAGGATCGCCAGGATAGAAGGCGGGATCAGGATGCCCAGTGTGCCCCCGGCCATGATCGAGCCCAACGCGATCTTCTGGTCGTACCCGCGTTTGAGCATCGCCGGTAGCGCAATAATGCCCATGGTCACCACGGCCGCACCAATAACCCCGACCATGGCGGCCAGAATCGTGGACGCCAGTATGGTGGCAATGGCCAGGCCGCCACCCAGGCCGCCCATCCACTTGTAGACCACGTTGAACATCTCTTCGATCAGGCCGGCCCGTTCCAGCATGGAGGCCATGAAGATGAACAGGGGGATCGCTGCAAGGTCCGAGTTGGTCATCATCGGGAAGATTCGGCTGGGGATGATGTTCAGCATCATCGAGTCGCCCACCAGATAGATAAACGCCACGCCCAGGCCACCGGTCACAAAGGCCAGCGGCAGCCCCATCATCAACAGCACCGCCAGGGAGCCAAACATGATGTAGGTCAGCGGACCAATCTTCACATCCGACAGCAGGCCGGAGAGCTTGAACAGGAATTTTTCGTCGCTCCAGGGGTCATAAAACAGGATATTGATGACTTCCACCAGCACGACAAAAGCAAGGGCAATCGTGGCGATGATCATCAGCCAGGTGCCGAGCTTGCCGATCAGGGAACCCGTGCCCTGGTTGGTCATGGTCTCTGTGCTCATGCGTGTTGCTCCCGGCCGAGTTTAATGAAGATAGTGATGTCCTTGAGCAGTTTGGACAGGCCCGCCAGGAACAGCAGCGTCGACCCGAGGAGCATAACGCCCTTCACCGGCCAGTACTGAATGCCCCATGTTTCAACGGTTCGTTCGTCCATGGAATAAGAGTTCTCAAGGAAGGTCCAGGAGGTAATCATCAACGCAATCGCGAACATGAAGAAGAACATGGACGTGAAAATATCCATGCCCACGCGGCCCCGAAGTGGCAGGAAGTTGTAAACCACGTCAACCCGCACATGGGCACCGTGAAGCAATGCAAACGCACCCGCCATCAGGTACTGCATGCCGAACAGTAGAAAACTGGCCTCGTGTACCCAGATGGTGGGCTGGTTGAACAGATAGCGCATCACCACTTCGAAGAAATAGAACACCACCGCGTTCACGGTCCAGAAGGAAATAAAGACACCGGATTTCTCGCTGATCCAGTCCACCGCCTTGGTGAACCAGTTATTCGCATCACTGTAATCAACGCTTTTTTTCAGTTCCGCTTCAATCTGTTGAAGCTTCTGGTTGGCCTCGGCATTTTTGTCGATGGCTTCCACACCCCGTTGGGACAACCAACGGTCCAGCGCCATCATGATCAGCGGCATAACCGCCAGCCAGCCCCAGTAGAACCAGTGAGGCAATACAAAGCCGAACGCACTCAGGTCAGACATGTTTTATCACCTTTAATCACAGAGCGGGGAAGGCAGCGAGCGTGCCGTCGGCGCACTCCCTGCCTTCCCCGTGATCGGTTTATTATGGTTTTGCCGGCTTACATGCCTTTGATGTCTTCCTCGTTGAGGTAGCCAACGGTCTCGTTCATCATGTACTCAAGCTGGATATCCAGAATCGCCCTGGCATCCTCGTTCTTTCCGGCCCAGTTGAACCAGATCGGGATCGCAGCCTTCCGGAACTTTTCCAGGTCTTCCTGGCTCAGACGTGTCACCTTCGAGCCATCCTCTTTGAACTTCTCCATCGCTTCGATGTTGCGCTTCTGAATGGTCAGGTAGTGCTTCTGTGAGTAGATGCGAACCTCGTCCTCAACCAATTGCTGAAGCTCTGGGTCCAGCGCATTCCACGCACGCAGGTTGACGGTCAGGTCCATCAGGTCCACCGGCTGGTAGATGGACATAACACCAGGAGGCCCGAACATGATGTAGTCGGTCACCTGGGAGAAACCCAGCTCGTAGTTCACGGCAGGGCCGACGTAGTCAGCAGCGTCGATGGTGCCCTTCTCCAAAGCCGGGAAGATATCCGAACCCGGCAGGCTCACCGTGGACACGCCAAACTGCTGGAACACCTCAGCGACCATGCCGCCAGGCACACGCATCTTCATGCCTTCCATATCTGCCAGGCTGTTCACCGGCTTCTTGGAGTGAATGATGTTGGCGTCGTGTTGAATCGGGCCCACGTAAAACAGACCGAATTTCTTGTAGATCTCACGGGTCTTTTCCAGCATGCCCATGGAATAGAACATGATGTCCCACTGGTGCGGCTGATCGGGACCGGCCGGGTAGGACGACAGGAAAACGGAGGCCGGAATCTTTCCGGACCAGTACAGGGTAAAGGGATTCATACCCTGCAGAACGCCGTTGCGCACCGCCTCGAAAAGGGCGTTGTTATCCGCGGCAACCGATTTGGCCGGGTACGGCTTGATGATCAGCTCGCCACCGGATTTCTCCTCCATGCTGTTGGCCCATTCCTCGAACAGGTCATAGCCTACGGTGCCAGCGTCCCATACTGATTGAATCTTCCAGGTGGTTGCAGCCTGGGCCTGGCCAGCGCCTGCAATGGCCACACCGCAGAAGGCAGCGGCAAGTGCGAATGACTTCAGGAAACCTCGCCGCGGGGCAACGTTTCCAGACTGCGTATCCGGAGCGCTTAATTGCTCGCTGTTCTTGTTGGTATTCATCGCCACATCTCCGTTGACATTGTTTTTATCGGGGTCACGTCAACACCAGCAACAGCTGGCATTAGATCGATATTCGTAGTCCTGCCGGGTTTAGTCCAGAAAATTGCCAACTGGTCAGACCAGTTTTGTAAATGCCCGATAGACGAAAACGTTGTAATGAGCCATATTTACTGGTCCCGAAAGGGTTTCTTTAATTCAAGGCACGATAAAAACAACTGGTCCGACCAGTGACTCCTGGCAGGAAACATCATGGCAATCGCACAGGAAATTTCCTATCGACTCGAACGGCTCATTCTCGACGGCGGGCTGGCGCCGGAACAGAAAATGCCGTCGGAACGACAACTGGCTACCCGGCTTGGCGTGTCCCGCGCCATCATCCGCGAAGCCCTGCACGAGTTACAGGGGCGGGGCGTGATTGAGACCCGGCATGGCAAGGGCTCTTTCGTAGCCCGAATTGTGCCCGGCGGTGAAGAGGACGGCGAGGACAGCCCGCTGCTGCAGATGTTTACCGGCCACCCGCGAACCCTGTATGACCTGCTGGAAGTAAGAGAACAGCTGGAGGGCCAGGCCGCCTATCTGGCGGCACAACGTGCCACTGCATTGGACCTTCATCGCATCACCAAGGCTTACTCGGCACTCGAACAGACCGACCCACTCACCAACGCCCGGCCAGACCACAGTTTCCATCAGGCCATCGTGGAAGCGTCCCACAATCCGGTCCTGGTGCATGTACTGAACGGGTTGAAGAACCTCATGCTGTTAACCGTGGAAGCCTCCGTGGCCAATCTGAACCCGCGTGAAGAAATGCGCAACAAGATTTCCCGGCAGCACAAGAGAATCTATCAGGCAGTGATGGCGGGTAAGCCCGAGGCGGCAAAGCGCATCGCCATGGCCCATGTGCGTTTTGTCAGTGACGCCATGCGCACGATCGAGCAACAGGGAACGGCCATTATCCGGGTTTCCCTGCACGCATCGGCAACACCGGAAAAACCCTCACAACGGGCGTAAACGGCAAAAAGCTTGCATCAAACGTTCAATAATCCACAATTAACACGCGGTATGTGTGGTAAAAAACGGCAAAACCCCGCTTTAGGGGGATTGATTTCCGCATCCACAGCCCGTAAAACTTGCGCCTTTGTTATATAGCCTCGGGAGCCACCTATGGCGGATTCAGCGCCTCTGATCTGCAAGGACATCCACAAGACCTTTGATCAACTGGAAGTCCTCAAGGGCATTTCACTGGAAACAAAGAAAGGGGATGTCGTTTCCCTGATCGGCAGCTCCGGCTCCGGTAAGAGTACGTTTCTGCGCTGCATCAACATGCTCGAAACGCCCACCTCCGGCGACATTATCGTGCATGGCGACCCGATTCGGTTCACCACCAATCGCAAAGGCGAACGCATTCCGGCGGACAACAAGCAGGTGGAACTGATTCGCGCCCGGCTTTCCATGGTCTTCCAAAGCTTCAATCTCTGGTCCCACATGACCGTTCTGGAAAACATCATTGAAGCTCCTATTCACGTGCTCAAGGTGCCCAAGAAAGAAGCCATCGAAAGGGCCGAAGCCTATCTTGAGAAGGTGGGCATCTATGAGCGCAAGGACTACTACCCGGCCCAGATGTCAGGCGGGCAGCAGCAGCGGGCGGCCATTGCCCGGGCCCTGGCCATGGAACCGGAAGTAATGCTGTTCGACGAACCCACCTCCGCCCTTGATCCTGAACTCGTTGGCGAAGTGCTGAAGGTTATGCAGAACCTCGCGGAAGAAGGCAGAACCATGATCGTGGTGACCCATGAGATGTCGTTTGCGCGGGACGTGTCATCCCAGGTCCTGTTTTTGCATCAGGGCGTGATCGAGGAGCAAGGCACACCGGACAAAGTCTTCGACAATCCGGATTCAGAAAGAATGAAGCAGTTTCTGGCTCCAAAGTTCTGACGTGCAGTGCTATCTTGAAACCATGTTTCCTTGTCGGGGCAGATCCGCCCCGGAAGTAAATGCCAAAACCAGCAAAATAAGGCAGACCACTGCCGATAATAAAGCCCACAAGGCTGACTACTGGAGAAGTGACTCATGAGAAAACTGATTGTTGCAGCAAGCGTCGCCCTGGCCATGATGGCCGGTGTCGCCCACGCCCAGGAACGTAACCTTCGCATCGCCTTCGACGTGCCCTACGAGCCGTTCGAATACAAGGATGAAAACGACGAACTGACCGGTTTCGAAGTGGAACTGGCCGAAGCCATGTGTGAAGAGATGAACGCCAACTGCGAATTCGTTATCCAGGCATGGGACGGTATGATTCCGGGCCTGCTGGCGCGCAAGTTCGACCTGATCATGTCCTCCATGTCCATTACGCCCGAACGTGCTGAGCGTGTGCTGTTCTCCGAGCCGTACTACAACACTCCGGGTGGCTGGTTCGGCCCCGAAAGCTTCAACACCGACGTCACCGACATGGCCGCCATGGAAGGGATGACCGTTGGCGTACAGCGCGGCACCACCATGGACACCTTTGTGACCGAAAAAATGGGTGGCGTTGTGACCATCAAGCGCTACACCACCGCTGACGACATGGTCCTTGACCTGGAAGGCCAGCGCCTGGACGTGGTCTTTGTGGACTACCCGGTTGGTGAGCAGACCGTCCTGAGCAAGGATGGCTTCAAGGAAGTTGGCGAGCCGGTCAAACTCGGCCAGGGCGTGGGCGTCGCCATGCGCAAGCGTGACGAGGATCTGGCGCAGGAAGTCAACGAGGCGCTTGCCACCCTGAAGGAAGATGGTACCTACGACACCATCATGGAAAAGTACTTCGCTTACGACATCAAGATGTAAAACTGGCCCGGGGGCAGCGTTTTTTGCTGCCCCCGCTTACCGGATGTACCCATGATTGACTTGAAAGGCTACGGCCCGGCCCTGCTGGAAGGGGCTGTGGTCACCATTGAACTGGCCTTCTTTTCCCTTGCTCTCGCGCTGGTTCTGGGGCTGATTGGCGCTTCCGCCAAGCTGTCCAAAAGCCGGGTAGCCATTGGGATTGCGACCACGTATACCACCCTGATCCGTGGCGTACCGGATCTGGTCATGATGTTGCTGTTTTACTATGGCGGCCAGGTCGCGGTTAATAACCTGTCGGATTACCTCTACGACGCCTACGACATAGACTTCTTCTTCCAGTTTGACCCTTTTATCTCCGGTGTCATCACCATTGGCCTGATCTTCGGTGCCTACATGGCGGAGACGTTCCGTGGTGCCTTTCTCGCCGTGGAGAGCGGTCAGATTGAAGCGGCCCGTGCCTACGGTTTCAGCCGCTGGCGCACGTTTCACCGAATCATATTGCCGCAGATGCTGCGCCATGCCCTTCCTGGCATCGGCAATAACTGGCAGGTACTGCTCAAAACCACCGCACTGGTCTCCATCATCGGCCTGACCGATATGGTGCGTGTCGCCGAAGAAGCCGCCAAGGCCGAGCGCATGCCATTCCATTTCTTTATTCCGGTGGCGTTTGTTTACCTCAGCCTGACAGCCGGTTCCGAGCTGTTTATCAAGTGGCTCAACAAGCGCGCCAATATTGGCGTGGTACAGGGGAGCTGAACCATGCCTGAATTTCTTGCTGAACTGCTTAACCAGAACGATATCTTCACCGCCCCCACCATCATGGAATACTGGGGCGGGCTGGTCACTACCGTTCAACTGGTATTTCTGTCACTGATCCTGGGCCTGCTGGTTGCCGTTCCCCTGGCGATCATGCGCACCTCGAAGAACCCACTGATCAACGGCCCGGTCTGGTTCTATACCTATATTTTCCGGGGCACACCGTTGTTGATCCAGCTGTACATCATTTACTACGGCCTGGCCCAGATAGAGGGTATCCAGCAAACCTTCTGGTGGGACATCTTCCGTGAAGCTTTCTACCCGGCCCTGCTGGCGTTCACACTGAATACCGCCGCCTACACCACGGAGATTATCCGGGGTGCCATTGTAGCCACACCCAGTGGGGAGATTGAGGCGGCAAAGGCCTATGGCATGAGCTGGGCACTGCGGATGCGCCGGATTATCCTGCCGAGCGCGGCGAGGCGGGGTGTGCAGGCATACTCCAACGAAGTCATTTTCATGCTTCACGCCAGTGCCATTGCCAGCGTGGTGACCCTGGTGGACCTGACCGGGGCGGCGCGGAACATTTATTCCCGATTCTACGCCCCCTTTGATGCGTTTATCTTTGTGGCGCTGCTCTACATGGTTTTGACGTTTATGTTGGTGTTTGCTTTCCGCAAGCTGGAAAACTATCTGTTGCAACATCAACGGCCGGTGAGTGGCTGACAAATCCACAGTGCAGGGACGTCCGGAGCGCAGCTGAAATGATTTTTGGTCCTGGCCTTGATTGGCTTTCTCACACGCTCACGCGAACAGAGCACGCAACATCGGAAAAGATTGTTGTTCTGGACGACGGCACGGGGTTGCAGTTGCAGGACTCCGGGCTCCTCTATCTGGAACCCCCTACTGGGCGCCCCAACCCCAACAATGAGTCGCTGATTGTTTCCGCTGGCATCCATGGGAATGAAACCGCGCCCATTGAGGTTCTGAACCATCTGTTGAATGAGCTGATCGACGGTCAATGGCAACTGGCCTGCCCGGCGCTGTTGATACTTGGCAACCCAATGGCGATGGATGCTGGCCAGCGCT
>Ga0189291_100301_pt1 | contig 24356 bp, 25 predicted proteins | sample UW1redminimetaG_FD_130331 | JGI IMG/M metagenome (GOLD analysis project Ga0189291, IMG submission 130331) | Marine microbial communities from the Costa Rica Dome - UW179B-red mini metaG | ecosystem: Environmental > Aquatic > Marine > Oceanic > Photic zone | place: Costa Rica: the Eastern Pacific... | reverse complement strand
CTCGCAGCTTCGACGCCATCAGCACCGCGCTCGGCGAAATAGTAAGCCTCTTCTCGGTCACCGAATGTCGAAACTTCTTCAAGGCAGCGGGCTATGAGGCACAATAGATGCGACACGCTCTAGATGGCTCCGCCCTGTGGGAGCAAGTCAAAAAAAGAGCCGCATCAGCGGCTCTCAAGAGTTTAACAGGGAGGCGTCAAACAGAATGACCGCAGGTCAAACTGTCAAATCCAGGAAGCCTGGATGCGTATAGTAAAGACTTGTAAAGCTTAACCGAACCTTAACAAAAGGTATTATCCGGATAACATATTGCTTAAGTTGCCTTATTTTGACTTGAAAAAGCTCTCGGCGGCGCTGCGGCTTGAAGTTTTGGAGGCCTTGTCTGCTTCCAGGCGGTCTATTTCTTCTCTGAGCAAGCCGATTCGCTCCTCCAGCTCTCCGGCTGACAGGAAAGTCAGGTCGCATCCAATTTCATGAAGTATCTTCGGTTTCGGACGGTCATCATCTGCAAACATTGTCTTGGCCTCTCTTCCCTGATTTTCACCCTCAAACCGTCCAATCTGCAGCCGCGGCTCTTTTTCGCCCTTTGCTGCAGTCCGACGCGCCGGTCGCCATTGCCGTCAATCCAGCCTGTGCCTAAGTTGTGGAAAACCGGCAGCAGGAGAATGATTTGATGCGTGCAATTGAAATCCGTCAACCCGGCGGCCCCGAGGTATTGACCCTGACAACGCGCGAGAGCCCGCTGCCTGGGGCGACCGAGTTGTTGATCAAGGTGGCGGCGGCGGGCGTAAACCGCCCGGATTGCCTGCAAAGGCAGGGTGCTTATCCACCGCCTCCCGGGGCCTCGGACATCCCGGGGCTCGAGATCGCCGGTGAGGTGACCGCCATCGGGTCCGGTGTCACGGCTTTCAAGCCTGGCGATCATGTTTGCGCGCTGGTCGCCGGTGGCGGCTACGCGGAGTATTGCACCGTCGACGAGACCAATGCTCTAGCGGCCCCCAATGCCCTGACCATGACCGAGGCGGCGGCAATTCCCGAGACATTCTTTACCGTCTGGCACAACGTGTTTCAGCGCGGCGGATTGAAATCCGGTGAGACCTTCCTGGTCCACGGGGGTACATCAGGCATTGGAACGACAGCCATCCAGCTTGCCAAGGCCTTTGGAGCGCGGGTGCTGGCAACCGCCGGTTCAGAGGCCAAATGCGCGGCAATGCGGGAGTTGGGCGCTGACCTCGCCATCAATTACCGCGACACCGATTTTGTCGAAGCGGTAAAGGACGCGACCGGCGGCAAGGGCGCCGATCTCATTTTAGACATGGTGGGAGGCGACTACATCAACCGCAACTACCAGGCCGCCGCAGTTGAAGGCCGGATCGTTCAGATCGCGTTCCTCAACGGTCGAAAGGCCGAGGCTGACTTCTCCTTGTTGATGATGAAGCGCTTGACCCACACCGGGTCGACGCTCAGGGCCCGCGATATCGCGTTCAAGGCCGGGATCGCCAACGAATTGCGGCAGCATGTCTGGCCGCTCCTGAACGAACGCAAGGTGCTGCCGGTGATGGATTCGATCTTTCCGCTGGACCAGGCTTCAGCCGCACATCAACGGATGGAGGATGGCGAGCACATCGGCAAGATCGTGCTCGACATGAGCTAGACCACAGCTGAGGCCTGGCAGAGTGCCTTGACCAGCACTCGCCCTCCAGACCCCCTCAGCGCTCGGTCAGCTTGAGCTCGATGCGCCGGTTGGTGGCCCGGTCCTCATCGGTGTCGCCTTCGGCAATCGGCTGGAATTCACCAAACCCGGCAGCCACCAGGCGATTGGCCGGCACGCCTTCGCTGATCAGGTGCTTGACCACCGATGTGGCGCGCGCGCTCGAGAGTTCCCAGTTGTCGGCATAGCGGCCGGTGCCTGACAGCGGCACATTGTCGGTATGCCCGTCAACGCGCAGCACCCAGTTGATTTCCTCGGGGATCTCGCGTGCAAGCTCGATGATCGCAGCAGCCAGCTTGGTCATCTGCTCCTTGCCTGCCGGGTTGAGCTCATTGCCGCCCGACGGGAACAGCACTTCAGACTGGAACACGAACCGGTCGCCCACCACCCGCACGTCCTCGCGGCTCGACAGGATTTCGCGCAAGCGGCCAAAGAAGTCCGAGCGGTAGCGGTTGAGCTCCTGCACCCGCTGCGCCAGCGCAACATTCAGGCGCCGCCCCAAATCCGCAATCTTGGCCTGGGTTTGCCGGTCCTTGGTTTCAGACACCTCAAGCGCGTCCTCGAGCGCGGCAAGCTGGGTTCTCAGCGCGGAAATCTGCTGGTTGAGCAGATCCACCTGGTTGAGGGCCCGTTGCGAGACTTTCTTCTCCGCATCGAGCGTTTCCGACAGCGTCCCGATCTTGGCTTCCGCCGCTGCACTTGCGCCCGACCCGCTGGCCAGCAGTTCCTGCAGACGCGACCGGTCGGTTTCCGCTTCAGACAGCGACGCCTGAAGATTGGCCAGCGTGTCCTCCAGATCCTGGCTTCCCGACCGCTCCAGCGCCAGCAGCTGGGTCAACTCGTTGATCTGGCTGTTGAGCCGGTTGAGCACCTGGTCGCGGCCGGAAATCTCGCGTGACAGGAAGAACTGCGCCAGAACGAACACGGTGAGCAGGAACATGATGGCAAGCAGCAACGTCGACAAGGCATCGACGAACCCCGGCCAGTAATCGACCGTCCGCTCCCGCCGCCGGTTGCGTGCCAGCGCCATGGCCTATTTGTCCCCGATCTTGTCGGCAAGCTTGTCGAGTGTCTCGCGCAACCGCCGCGATTCCCCCTGCTGGGCCTCGATCCAGTCCCTGAGCATCTGCTGCTCGTTGCGCATGTTCTTGACCAGTCCCTGGATGCCTTCCGCCAGGCTCGCCATCGCCGCCGTGGTTCGCGGGGTCATGCCCGATTCCTGCGACAGGGATTGCATCCGTTCCGACAGGATCCGGATTTCCTCGGTCGTGCCGGTGTTCTCGGCCGGCATCACCATGCCCGAATCCAGGTCCGTCATGGTCGACAGCCAGTTTTCAAGCTCGGTGTAGAACCGGTTCTGGGCGCGGCCCGCCTGCAAATCCAGAAAGCCGAGGATCAACGATCCGGCGAGACCGAACAGCGAGGATGAAAACGCGGTCCCCATGCCATCAAGCGGTGCCGAAAGCCCGCTTTTCAAGGTCGACAGCACGTCTTCCGTGCCGCCGGTTCCCGGATCCAGCGACTGGATCACCTGGTTGATCGAGCCGATGGTGCCAAGCAGGCCCCAGAACGTACCGAGCAGCCCGAGAAACACCAGGAGACCGATGAGATAGCGTGACGTGTCGCGGGATTCGTCCAGCCGGGTGCCGATCGAATCGAGAATCGAGCGCAGCGACGAGGTGGACAGCGCCATCTCCTGGCGGCGGCCGATCAGCGCCCGCATCGGCGCCAGCAGCACCGGATCACGCCCGACCTTCTCGGCATCGCCGGTCGCGCGCAACGAATTGACCCAGCGCACTTCCGGGCGAAGCCTGAGCACGTGGGTGAACACCAGAAGCACACCAACCGCCAGAACCCCGACAATCAGCCCGTTAAGCCCCGGATTGGCAAGAAAAGCCGTCTGTATCTGCCGGTAAAGAATGGCTGCGACAAATCCGGAGAGGATGAGAAAAATCATCATGCTCCAGAAAAACACCAGCGGACTGGAAAGCTTGTGCGGATCCGCGCCGCTGCCGTCTTCGGAGATACCCCATCCAGACAGTGTCAGTTTTGCCATGCGTTGTCCGTCCCGGCCTTTGTCGCAAATCAACAGATCAGGCGGAGACTAGAGCCGATCATCTTCAAATGGAAGCTTTTGATGGAACAGGTTTTTCGCGTCAGCGAGGAAAACACCGCAGCCACGATGCCGCGCATCGCGCGAGGATTTTGACGACGCTGGCGCGGAAAAGACGTCCAAGCCTGACAAGTCGAGGCCTTTGACACAAACTGACCGGGAGCAATCGCCTGAACTTGGTCTTTCGCGTCCTGGGCAGCGTCGCGCGAGGCTAACGGCGCTGGCGCCGCGTCGCTTCACGCTCCTTGCCAGACCACAAAATCCTGGCGTTCAAACGATCCCATTTGAAGATGATCGGCTCTAACCGATAATATGGCGGAAATGAAAGCGCGCTTTCAAAACAACGCTGTGACGCCGGCATCAAGCCTTCGGAACAGGCCTTTGCACCAGATCCAGCAGGCCCTTGAGGATATATTCGTTGCCCGCGGCGATGGACCGCGAACCGAACATGTTGGTTCCGCCAGCCGTATCCGAGACAAAACCGCCAGCTTCGCGAATCAGCAGGATTCCGGCAGCCATGTCCCAGGGCTCAAGCGGTGTCTCCCAGAACCCGTCGAGCCGGCCCGCGGCGACATAGGCCAGATCCAGCGCTGCGGCACCCATGCGGCGGATACCAGCGCATTCACCCATCACATGGCGCAGTTCCACCAGGAACTTGCCGTGATGGCCGCGACCGAGATGCGGGACCCCGGTGCCGATCACCGCGTCCGACATCGCCTTGCGGCCGGCAACCCGCAGGCGGCGGTCATTGAGAAACGCGCCGCCACCACGCTCGGCCGTGTAAAGCTCGTCCGTGGAAGGGTTGTAGATGACGCCGGCGACGATCTCGCCATTGCGCTCCAGCGCGATCGAAACCGCGAAATGCGGCATGCCGTGCAGAAAATTGGTGGTCCCGTCCAGCGGATCGACAATCCAGCGGTGAGCGCCGTCGCTGCCCTTGAGCTCTTCGCTTTCCTCACCCATGAAGCCATAGGTGGGCCGCGCCCGCAGCAACTCGGTCTTGATGATGGTTTCGGCCTTGCGGTCAGCCTGGCTGACATAATCGCCCGGCCCCTTGAGCGAGACCTGCAGGTTCTGAACTTCGCCAAAATCGCGCGCAAGCGAGCGCCCGGCCTTGAGCGCCGACTGAACCATTACGTTGAGAAGGGCTGAACGCGCCATCTGTCTTTATCCTTGGTGTCGGCGGCGCGATGGACAGTCGCGCCTTGTGCCGGTGTCTTGGGGCTCTGAACGGACCAGGGTCTTGCGACCGGCTTAGTCGGCGCGGCGCAAATAGGTCAGTTCGTTGGTGTCCACGATCACCCGCTCACCGGTCGAGATGAACGGCGGCACCAGAATGCGCACACCATTCTCCAGCGTTGCAGGCTTGTACGACGACGCCGCGGTCTGGCCCTTGACCACCGGATCGGCCTCGGCGATTGCCAGGGTCACATGATCCGGCAGCGAAATGCCGATCGGACGCTCTTCATGGAGTTCGACGGTTACCATCATGCCGTCCTGCAGGAAGGCGCGGCGGTCGCCGACAAAGTCCTTCTGCAGCTCAAGCTGCTCATAGGTTTCCAGATCCATGAACACCAGGGCTTCGCCCTGCTCGTAGAGGAACTGGAAGTCCTTCTGTTCAAGCCGGATGCGCTCGACTGTTTCGGAAGCCCGAAACCGCTCGTTAAGCTTGGTGCCGTCGATGAGGTTCTTCATCTCGACCTGGTTGAAGGCGCCGCCCTTGCCGGGCTTGACCGCATTGGTTTTGACCACGGCCCACAGGCCACCATTGTGCTCGAGCACGTTGCCGGGGCGAATTTCGTTTCCGTTGATTTTCATGAGAGCATTCCGCGTGAAGCTTTGTCCGGGCCGGTTTTCGGCGCCGCTTGGCGGCTTCAAGACCACATATGGCGCCGCTTTTCAAGTCTAAGCCTTGAGCCAACGGCCGCAACAACCCGAATCAACGCTTGCCGAACTTGTTCGCCGCCTCGATCGCCTGCTTCTGCTCTTCTTCGGTCAGGCCTTGGTAGAAATCGTCAAGCGAGCGGTCATTGTAGCCCGCACGGCGCGACAGGATATACCATTTGCCGGCTTCAACCGGGTCACCGCTGGTGCCTATGGCATTGATATGCAACACGGCCATCCGGTTTTGCGCGACCACATTGCCCCGCGTGGCAGCGACCTGCATCCAGCGGAACCCTTTCTCGTAGTCCTTCGGACCACCGATGCCGTCGATCAGCCAGATGGCATAATCGAGCTGCGCGGTATCAAAGCCGGCGCGCGCCGCTTTTTCCATGAACTCGCGGGCCCGCGCACGCTTTTCATCAGGAACGCCCTCGGTGTTGCTGTAGATCTGGGCCAGCGAATATTGCGCATCCGGCACACCCTGCTCCGCGGCTTTCTCGAAATAGGGCAAGGCCTCGAGAATACCGGCATCGCCGGGCTTCTGGGCAACCAGGATCTGCGCGTGATTGAACTGGGCGAAGGCGTTGCCCGCATCGGCCGCTTTCTTCATCAGCTCTTCTGCCTTGGCACGGTCGGCCTCGACATATTTTCCCTCAAGCAGCATCACACCATATTTGAACTGTGCGGAGGCGTCCCCGCTTTCAGCTGCCTGCCTGTACCAGAAAGCCGCGTCGTCCATGTTGCGCGGCACGCCAAGGCCGGCGGCAAACAGCTCCGCAAGCAGGGTCTGCGCGGCCGGATCTCCCAGCTGCGCGCGCGGCAAGGCCAGTTCCATTGCGGTCAGGTAATAACCACGCTGAAACGCGCCGAATGCCCGCACCGTTGCGTCAGCAGGCTTGGCGGCATCCTTGCTCTCGACAGATGCCGCAGTTCCGCTGCCTGCATCCTGTGCAGACGCAGTCCCGCCCAAGACCGCCAGCACCAGGGCCAGCGGCAGCATCCGGGACAACCGGCAAAGCAGGGCAACACATTTGCGGAAAGTCAGAACATCAAGATCGGCCATTCCGCGCATTATCGGTCAAACCGTGGCGCTTTTTCGTCAAGAACGGCATTGATTTCAGCGACAATCCGCGGGGCCTCGGCCGGGTCGGAAAACACCGCTTTTCCAAAGGCGATAAATTCCGCTCTGGTCTGCGCCATCTCCTCGACAAAGGCGGTGCTTGTTCCTCCCATCAGCAGACATGGGATTTCGATCATGTCGGCCCACCACTCGGCCAGCGCGATGTTCTTGGAATGCGGCTCCGGCTTGATATCGCCCTCGATGGATCCAAACATCACATAATCCGGCTGCGCTTCCCCGATCGACAAGGCAGCATGGCGCTCACGCGCGTTGCCGCCGCCGACGATCAGCCCGGGCGCGTATCGGCCGACCGCCTCGGCCATCGCCGTTGGGCCGGCTTCGATATGCAGTCCATCAGGCCGCACCCGTCCCGCCACCCTGGTATCCCCGGCAACAAGTGCTGCGGCACCCGCTGCCTGAATGACCGGGACAAGAGCCTCGCAGCGTTTCTGGAAGCTCTTCTCGTCCAGACCATGCTGCGGAATGATGACGGAAGCGACATCGCCGCCACGCAGCGCGTCGCCGGTCACCGCAGCCAGTTCGGCCGCATCTGCAATATCGGGCGTTACCAGGACCAGGCGGCAACGATTGATCGGATCGGTCATGAGTTTTCCTGTCAGGAGCAGCGCTGAAGGCCGATATGGCCAATTTGCTGCAAACGGGATAAACCGGCACGACACAAGGATCAACCACCCCGATGATGACTGACCCTTTCTTCTATGCCGCCGCCATTCCGGCGGTGATCCTGGTAGGCTTGTCGAAAGGCGGCTTCGGCGGCGCCATGGCGCTGCTCGGCGTACCGCTGATGGCACTGGCCATCTCACCGGTGCAGGCCGCCGCCATCCTGCTGCCGATCCTCATCGTCATGGATATTGTCAGCCTGTGGAGCTGGCGCGGCCACAGCGACAACCGGACGCTGGTCATCATGGTGCCCGGTGCGCTTGTCGGCATCGCCATAGGCTGGGCCACGGCTGCCTGGGTCACCGCCCCGATGATCCGGCTCATCGTTGGCGCTGTGGCACTGTGGTTTGTCTGGCGCTACCTGGCGCAGACCATGGCTGCGGCCCGCAATGGCAACAAGCAGGAAGCCCACGGCCACCAGCCGGTGCAGGGCACGCTCTGGGGCGCCCTGGCAGGCTTTACCAGCTTCGTCTCCCACGCCGGCGGCCCACCTTACCAGATCTACACCCTGCCGCTCCGCCAGGATCCGAAAACCTACACCGGAACCAGCGTGCGGTTCTTCGCAATCATCAATGCCATCAAGCTGGTTCCCTATTTCGCGCTCGGGCAGTTTGATGCCACCAACCTGTCGACGTCACTGGCTCTCGCGCCGCTGGCTCCGGTGGCAACGCTTGCCGGTGCATTCATCGTCCGGCGGATGAAACCCGACATATTCTACCCGTTCATGTACGTAATGGTGTTTGTCGCCGCGCTGAAATTGATCTGGGACGGGGCCGTGCACCTATTGGCCTGATGACAGCGGCGCGTTCCGGTGGTTTGATGCATCAACTTGATGTCGCAATGCACAGGAACCACACCGTGAGCAGCAATCCTTACGAAACCGATCTCGACCGCAATCCCGCCAACTACCAGCCGATGACCCCATTGGCTCATCTCGAGCGCGCAGCCCTGATCCATCCCGACCATGTTGCGATCATCCACGGCGCTCTGCGGGTAACCTACCGCGACTTCCTGAAACGCTCGAAACAGCTGGCAAACGCACTAACGGCTCTGGGAATCTCCAGGGGAGAGACCGTGTCGGTGATGCTGTCGAACACACCGGCAATGCTTGAAGCCCATCACGGCGTGCCGATGACCGGGGCGATCTTGCATTCCATCAACACAAGGCTGGATGCCCAGGCGATCGCGTTTCAGCTCGATCACGCCGAATGCAAGATTTTGATCGTTGATCGCGAGTTTTCAGGCGTTGTCGCCGAGGCGCTGGCTCTTGCCGAGGCGAGCCCGGTGGTCATCGATTATGACGACAGCGAGTACCCGGACGATGCACCTTTCCCCAAGGGAGCCCCGATCGGAACCCATGATTATGACACCTGGGTGAGCCAGGCGTCCGCCGAGTTTACCCGCAGCGTGCCGCACAACGAATGGGATTCGGTCTCGCTCAACTACACCTCCGGAACCACCGGCAATCCGAAGGGAGTGGTCTATCACCACCGGGGGGCTGCCCTGATGGGGTACTCCAACGTGATTGCCTCCGGCATGGGCCGCCACCCGGTCTATCTCTGGACCCTGCCGATGTTCCACTGCAACGGCTGGTGCTTCCCCTGGACACTGGGCGTTGTCGCCGGCACGCATGTCTGCCTGCGCTGGGTCCGCGCCAAGGCCATGTATGATGCCATCGCCGACCATGGCGTAACCCACCTGTGCGGCGCACCGATTGTCATGGCCACCCTTCTCAACGCCCCCGAGGCGGAAAAACGCGAGTTTTCCCAGACCGTCAGCTTCAACACCGCCGCCGCCCCTCCCCCGGAGGCCGTTCTGGCCGGCATGGCCGACGCAGGTTTCGAGGTGGTTCATCTTTATGGCCTGACCGAAACCTACGGACCTGCCGTCGTCAACGAATGGAAAGCCGAATGGTCGGCGCTCGATCGCAGCGCCCGGACCACCAAGAAGGCCCGACAGGGAGTCCGCTATCCAGCACTTGAGGATCTGGCGGTGATGGATCCCGACACAATGGAGAAAATCCCGGCAGACGGCGAAACCATCGGCGAGGTGATGTTCCGCGGCAATATTGTCATGAAGGGGTATCTGAAGAACCCCGAGGCCAGCGCCGAGGCCTTTCGCGGTGGCTGGTTTCATTCCGGCGATCTTGGCGTCATGCATCCCGACGGCTACCTGCAGCTCAAGGACCGCTCCAAGGACATTATCATTTCGGGCGGCGAGAACATCTCGTCGATCGAGGTCGAGGACGCGCTCTACAAGCATCCGGCGATCATGGCAGCCGCGGTCGTCGCCCGTCCCGACGACAAATGGGGCGAGACCCCTTGCGCCTTCGTTGAACTCCGTCCCGGCCACAGCCTCAGCGAGGAGGATGTGATCGAGCATTGCCGTGGCTTGCTGGCACGGTTCAAATGCCCGCGTACCGTGATCTTCCATGAAGTTCCCAAGACATCGACCGGCAAGATCCAGAAATACCTGTTGCGAGATGAAGCCAGGACATTGGACAAGCCTTGAAACGCGGCTGCGCCTGAAACTAGTCTCATAATTCCCGCGACTATGTTCAGAACTCACTAATATCCAAAGATTTAAGCGGATTTGACTGCAAGGTTTTTGCCGTGGTTGCAGCGCACACAAAAGACTTGCCGGGTGAAAATCTTTTAACTAGCTTGCGTCCATGACCATGGATGCTTTCCAAGCCATTGCCGATCCCAACAGACGCCATCTCCTCGAGGAGCTGCGCCGCAAGCCGCGGACTGTCAATGAATTGGCTGAAGGGTTGCCGATCAGCCGGCCGGCTGTCTCACAACACCTCAAGGCCCTGCTCGAGAGCAATCTGGTGACCGTTACCAACCAGGGCACGCGCCGGATCTATACCGTCAGGACGGATGGATTTTTGCACCTCAACCTGTGGGTCGACCAGTTCTGGTCCTGACCCAGGGCGCCCTCGAACAACACATCTGAAGACAAAGCACCCCTGCCTGCTGTCGCCCGAATCAAAAAGGCGCGGGAGTTTCCCCGCGCCTTGTCATCATCGTGTCATGCAATTCGGGTTAATGGTGGGTCTCGGACTGAAGGCGCTTGATCTCATCCTTGAGCCGCAGCTTGCGTCGCTTGATGTCCACGATCGCCTCGTTGTGGGCAGATGGCCGGCTTTGCACCGAGCGCAATTCCGCCTCCAGTTCACCGTGCTTTTTCTCAAGTGTGGCAAGATGAGCATCAATCGACATAAGCGACTCCTTTGAGTTGAGTTGCTCGGCACCAAGATGCCGGAGCAAATCGTTAGTGGACGCTAATGAGTGTGCCACGGCTTATTCGATTTGTCGAAGGCGATTTCTTCAATAGGGATAACTTCCCGTTACACCCAATTCTGTGTTACGAGCGCCGAAATGACACAAAGTCGGACCAGGCGCCGACAGGATGCGTTACACGGGGAAACTGCATGTCCAATCAGGAACAAGCGGAGCTTCGTATGCTGGTGGCACGGTTGCGCCATGAGCACGAAGACTTCGACGTCGCTATCAACGCAATGATGCAGACTGGCTGCGACCAGTTGCGGGTACAGCGGATGAAGAAGAAAAAGCTCGCGATCAAGGACAAGATCATCGAGCTCGAAGACCAGATCATCCCGGATATAATTGCCTGACCGGCGGAGCGACGCATGACCGAGACACCGAAAGTTGCTGTAATCATGGGCAGCCAGTCTGATTGGCCAACCATGAAACATGCGTCTGAAACGCTTGCCGAGCTGGGAATTGCTCACAAGCCGCTTATCGTATCGGCCCACCGCACGCCGGATCGTCTGGTTTCGTTTGCCAAGTCTGCTCGCGCGGAAGGCTACAAGGTGATCATCGCCGGAGCCGGGGGTGCTGCGCATTTGCCCGGCATGACCGCCGCCTTCACGCCATTGCCTGTCTTCGGCGTTCCGGTCGAATCAAAAGCACTGTCCGGCCAGGACAGCCTGCTGTCGATCGTGCAGATGCCGGCGGGCGTTCCGGTTGGCACCCTGGCAATCGGAAAGGCCGGCGCCACCAACGCGGCATTGCTTGCCGCAAGTGTTCTCGCACTGACCGACGAGGCCCTGGCGCAACGCCTCGACGCCTGGCGTCAGGCACGCACCGACGCCGTCGCCGATCAACCGGTGGACCAGCCATGAGTACGGCCCCTCTCGCGCCCGGCGCAGTCATCGGAATCATCGGCGGTGGCCAGCTCGGCCGGATGCTCGCCATGGCGGCGGCGCGCCTGGGCTACAAGACCATGATCCTCGAACCCGACAGCCAGGCCCCGGCGGCGCAAGTCGCCAACACCCAGATTGTCGCAAGCTATGATGATCCCGAAGCGCTCCAGCAACTGGCTGATTTTTGCGACGTGGTGACCTACGAATTCGAAAATGTGCCGGTGGACGCGGTCAAATGGCTCGAACAGCACGTGCCTGTCAGGCCCGGTTCAAAAGCCCTGGAAGTGGCTCAGGACCGGCTGCTTGAAAAAGCCATGGCGCGTCAGCTGGGTGCGGAAACGGCGTTGTTTGCCCCCGTATCGAACCGCGCGGATCTCGACGGCGCTGTCACCGCAACCGGACTGCCGGCCGTGCTGAAGACCACGCGACTCGGTTACGACGGCAAGGGACAGGCAAAACTGGTGCGGCCGGAAGATGCCGACACCGCTTTCGCGGCCATGAAGGGGCAGATGGCGATTCTCGAATCCTTTGTACATTTCGACTGCGAGGTCTCGGTGATCGCCGCACGCGGCACATCGGGTGATGTCCGCGCCTTCGACGTCTCCGAGAACATTCATCGCAATCATATCCTGCATACATCGACCGTTCCATCCGGCCTCGGCCCGGAGACCCAGACCGAAGCGCTGCGGATCGCCGCCGCCATCGCCGGGCATCTCGACTATGTCGGTGTTTTTGCCGTCGAGTTCTTCGCCGTCCGCGAAGGCGACAGGCACCGGCTACTGGTCAATGAAATTGCACCGCGCGTGCACAATTCCGGCCACTGGACGGAAGCCGCCTGCGCGATCTCGCAGTTTGAGCAGCATATCCGCGCCATCACCGGCCTGCCGCTGGGCGACACAAGGCGCCATTCGGATTGCGTGATGGAGAACCTCATCGGTTCCGATATCGAAAATATGGTGGAGTTGGCAGCAGAGCCTGATGCTGTGCTGCACCTCTATGGCAAGTCGGAAGCACGGCCCTGCCGCAAGATGGGCCATGTCACCCGGATAAGCGCGCGGAAAGAACCTTCCTGAACCCCATCAGGGCGGGAAAAAGTTGTCCCGGAGTTGACAGCAAATGCCCAAACGGCTACATGCCTGCCAACCGATGAGCGCGCCCCTGGCTGGCGCGTTTTTGATTGATTAGGCGACCCTCGTCGCCCGGATAACACGCGGATCAGAACAATGAAGATCAAAAATTCGCTTAAGGCGCTCAAAGCTCGTCACCGTGACAACCGTCTGGTTCGTCGCAAGGGCCGGGTCTACATCATCAACAAGCAGAACCCACGCTTCAAGGCTCGTCAGGGCTGAAGCTGAGGGCCGCTTGGCCATCACTGAATTTTGCATTTGATATTTGGCGCAGACGGACTAGCTTTCCGTCATGCGCCATTTTTCGTTACTTAAATTCCCGGTCCTTGCCCTAGCGGTCCTGCTGCCCGCCGGCATCCCGGCCATGCCGGCCGTTGCCGCAACCGAATCCTCGACAGCGGCCTCGGTTCAACCGGCCAACACGCTCGACGCCCTGTTCACAGAACTCAAGCGTGAGCGGGACGAGGCAAAGGCCAAACGAATCAGCGAACGGATCTGGGCGAAATGGCGCGATTCGGGCAGCGCCACCGCCAACCTTCTGATGCAATGGGCCGACAAGGCCATCTCCGAGAACAAGAACGCCCTGGCGCTTGATTTGCTCGATCAGGTCGTCGTGCTGATGCCGGATTTCGCCGAAGGATGGAACCGCAGGGCCACGCTGAATTACGCGGTCGGCGACCACGGCAAATCGATGGCTGACATCGACCGGGTCCTCGCATTGGAACCGCGCCACTTTGGTGCTATCGCAGGCATGGCCGCCATTCTGTCGGCTTCCGAAAATGACCAACTGGAGCTGCGCGCCTGGGAGCAGTTGCTCGAAATCTACCCGGCAAACCGCCAGGCACAGCAAAGGGTTGGGGAACTGGCCGAAAAGCTCGCCGGCGACCGGATCTGAAATCTTCGCCCACCCCCTACTCCGGTTGGGGATCCTCTCTTGCCCTCCAGCCTTCCGGCAGTAATTCTTCATGTTCGTCCAGAGACCGGTCCGAAGCATCATGATTTCCCTGATATCCCTTATTCTCCTGCTCGCAGCCGGGTTCGCAATCTGGACCAGGATCAAGACACGCGAAATCGAGAGCCTTTATCCGCCGATCGGGGAAATGATCGATGTCGGGGGCTACAGCCTGCATGCCGTGCATGTCCCGCGTCCCGCCACGGCAGACCTGCCGCCACTGGTCTTCATCCATGGCGCCAGCGGCAATCTGCGCGATCAGATGATCCCGTTCAGGCCTGCGTTCGAGGGCCGCGCCGAGATGCTGTTCATAGACCGGCCAGGCCATGGCTGGTCCGATCGCGGCGGCGCGGCAAACGACACACCCGACGGGCAGGCCGCAGCCATCGCAGACGCCATGCGCGCCAAGGGCATTTCCAGCGCCATCATCATCGGGCACTCCTTTGGCGGCGCTATCGCGGCAAGTTTTGCACTCGGCCATCCGGAGATGACCGCCGGCCTGGTGTTTCTTGCCCCCGCGACACACGCCTGGCCGGGCGGGATAGCCTGGTACTACGGCCTGACGCGAATCCCACTGATCGGTCCGCTGTTCGCCAACACTCTGGCACTGCCGGCCGGACTGACCCGGATTGAAAGCGGATCGGCCTGCGTCTTCGCCCCCAATCCATTGCCAAAGGATTATATTGCCGAGACCGCTCCTGCACTGGTGCTGAGGCCGAATGCATTCCGAAACAACGCCATCGATGTCTCCAACCTCAAGCCCTATGTCACGCGGGTCGCACCGCGCTACACCGAGATCAAGGCGCCGGCTGTGGTCGTCACCGGCGACAGTGATTCGGTGGTCCTCGCTCATATCCATTCGGAAGGGCTGGCACGTGACATCGAGGGCGCGGAACTGATCTGGATACGCAATCTTGGGCACAAACCCGACTACGTGACCACCGACCTTGCGGTCCGCGCCATCGAGAAAGTGGCCGGCATCGAAGTCGACCTGAAAGCCGCCGCTGCCCGCGCCGAAACCTCTCTGGCTAGCGACGCGGCAACGTGTCCGGCCTGAGCCGTTTCATTCGATCCAAATCGATCTGCAACAGAACCGAAATCGCTCGATATCAGATACCGGTCATGCCGTCGGAACCGATATAGGCGATCCGCAGCATGTTGGTCGAACCGGGTGTACCGAGCGGAACGCCGGCCGAAATGATGATGCGGTCGCCCGGCTTGCCGAACTCTTCACGAAAGGCAATGCGGCAGGCGCGGTCCACCATGTCGTCAAGATCGGTGGCGTCCTGGGTGACCACGCAATGCAGTCCCCACACGACGGAAAGCCGCCGCGCTGTCTGGTACACCGGTGAAAGTGCGATGACCGGCACCTGAGGCCGCTCGCGCGCAGCCCTGAGGCCGGTATTGCCTGACGAGGTGTAGCAGACGATCGCTGACAGGTTGAGTGTTTCGGCGATCTGGCGCGCCGCCAGCGAGATTGCGTCAGCCCCGGTGGCATCCGGCTGCGGACGCTGGGAGTAGATGATCCCCGGATAGTTCGGATCACGCTCGACCTTGCGCGCAATCGAGGCCATGGTCTCGACAGCCTCGACCGGATAATCGCCGGCAGCCGATTCCGCCGACAGCATCACTGCGTCAGCACCTTCAAACACTGCCGTGGCAACGTCGGACACCTCGGCGCGGGTCGGGACCGGCGCGGAAATCATCGATTCCAGCATCTGCGTGGCGACGACAACCGGCTTGCCCGCCTTGCGGCAGGCACGGGTCAGCTGCTTCTGGATGCCGGGAACCGATTCGATCGGCATTTCCACACCCAGATCGCCGCGCGCCACCATCAGCGCGTCGGACAATTCGATGATCTCGTCAATGCGCTCGAGGGCCTGCGGCTTTTCGATTTTCGACATCAAGCCAACGCGGCCGCGGGCGATCTTGCGGACTTCGGCGAGGTCTTCCGGACGCTGGATGAACGACAGCGCCACCCAGTCGACGTCGTTGACGGCCAGCACCGCATCGAGGTCGCTGCGGTCCTTTTCGGTCAGCGCCCCGACACCGAGGGTCGTGTCAGGCAGGCTGACGCCCTTCCGGTCGGAAATCTTGGTTCCGCTGACAACGGTGCAGGTGATCGAGGTCTTGTCCGATTCCACCGCAAGCAGCTGCAGCCGGCCGTCATCGATCAGCAACCGGTGGCCCGGCTGAACCGCCTCGAGGATTTCAGGATGCGGCAGGAACACCCGCGTCGCATCGCCGGGAACATCGCGATTGTCGAGCGTGAAGGTCTGTCCGGCTTTCAGCACCGCGGAGCCATCCGCGAACTTGCCGACCCGCAACTTCGGCCCCTGGAGGTCGGCCAGAATGCCGATCGGCCGCCCGCATGTCTTCTCCACCGCCCGGATGCGGCCGACCAGCGTGCGCATCAGCTCATGGCTCGAATGGCTCATGTTGATACGGAACAGATCTGCGCCCGCCTCATGCAGTTTCTGGATCATCGCTTCTTCGGACGACGCCGGTCCGAGGGTGGCGAGGATTTTTACATTGCGTAGCCGCTTCATCAATTTTGGCTTTCTGGCACTTCCGGGGCATCCGATAGCTGGACCATCCAGCTGCCCTGTCTCCCGGTGTCGTATTCTTTGAATCCCACACGTTGAAAGCCTCGGGCGAAACAATCCTCGACCCCGACTATACGGAATTCATTGTCGGCGACGCACATGTTGATGTCACCCGCCCAGCGGCCACCGCCGCCCGCATCCTCGGCGTAGAGGTAATAATAGCGGGATCCGAGTTGCCCCTCTATCAGCGTAGCACAGGAATTGGCGGGGATCTGCCACCATCCTTCCGTCACCCAACCTTCGGCCGTGCGGTAACCGATGGCACCGCCAACCAGCGACTGCGTACCGTTGCATACCCTGAAGTCAGCTTTCGCCCCCTCGACGGAGGCAAACATCAACACCCCGGCTGTCAGGACTACGAGTGTGGCTAATCTGACAATGGAAAAACAGGCTTCTGGCAACTTGCGAAACATCAATTTCGGTCAGTCTCCGCTCGGGGTTCATGCTTTGCTTTTTTGCGCCGGGGGGCCATGAAAGTCAACGAATGACCCCCGACTAAACTCAGGGGTCACTCCTGATAGCCATATGCATCTGTGTATCGCGGATAAAGAGCCCGATTCAGACGGTTGCCCCTCGGACAAGGCTGTGCAATTGATCCGGTCCTGTCGACTTTCTTCAATCCGAGTTCCCCAATCTGCCATGTCCGGCTTTCAACCTTTTGAAATTCTTCCCGGTGACCCAAACCATTCATTGGTGATTCTGGCCGATCACGCAATGAACCGCCTCCCCGCCGAATATGGCGACCTGGGGCTGCCCGCAGAGGCTTTCACCCGGCACATTGCCTACGATATCGGCGTCGAAGATGTCACCCGCGGGCTCTCCGCGCGGCTCGGGGTTCCGGCGGTTCTCGGTTGCTTTTCGCGTCTGCTGATCGATCCCAACCGTGGCGAAGACGATCCGACCATGATCATGAAACTTTCCGATGGAATGGTGATCCCGGCCAATCATCCGCTCTCCACCGAGGAACGTGAACGCCGTCTCAATCTGTACCACAGGCCCTACCATGAGGCGGTTGCCTCGGTCATTTCGGAAACCTGGCGCAAGGCCGACAAGTCGCCCCTGGTTATCTCGATCCATTCCTTCACCCACGCCTGGAAGGGAGTTCCAAGACCCTGGCATGCCGGAGTTCTGTGGGATACCGACCCCCGCGCGGTCCACCCTTTGCTGCAGGCCTTGAGTGCCGATCCGGAACTGATCGTTGGTGACAACGAACCCTATGACGGCGCTCTCAGGGGCGACACCATGCACCGGCATTGCTCGATGACCGGTCTCGCCCATGCCCTGCTCGAGATCCGCCAGGATCTGATTGCCGACGAAGCCGGTGTGGCCTCATGGGTCGACAGGCTTGAACCGATTCTCAGGAACCTGACGGCGCGGCCCGAGCTGCACGAAGTTGAGCTTCACGGGTCGCGCGTGGTTTAGAGCCGATCGGCTCCAGCGGCTGTTGAGGACCAGCATTAATCCGCAGAGAGAGTGCAAACACCCTTGACCCGAAGCCCGGCTTTGGGCACTTGAAGCCTCACACAACTTACCCCTCATTGTCACTGTAGGAGAGACCTCATGTCTGATTCCGGCGCCGTTGCCCGCGACCAGCTTCGTTCCATCGTAGAACGCATTGAACGGCTGGAAGAAGAAAAGAAAACCATCGCTGACGACATCAAGGATGTTTACGGCGAAGCCAAGTCGAACGGCTACGACACCAAGGTGCTGCGCAAGATCATCGCCATCCGCAAGCAGGACCAGAACGACCGTCTCGAGCAGGAAGCCATCCTCGACACCTACCTCCACGCTCTCGGCATGGCGCCAGAACCCGAAGACGCGATCTGATTCGACAGACGACGCGCTGATACGGATCGATGTCAGCCAAAGATACCGAACGCCCGCGTGACCTTCACGCGGGCGAACTCGTTTCAGACATCATGTCGCAGAAATTTCGGCAGCTTCGGCGCAGGTAAGCCCGATGCCGATCTTAATTGTCAAACCGCGCAACGGTTATGAAATTGACTGCCGACCCGGTGAACTGGTTATGCGGAAGCTCTCCGCCGCCAGGAGCAAAGGCATTTGCATAGACAACTTTCGGCGCTTCCCGAAGCTGCGCGCCAACGAACTTACGCGCCTTGCCGGGCTGTGAAGCCATGGTTTTCACGCGATCCTGAGCCAGCGCCCATTTCGAAATGATGGTATCGGTCAGCTTCGGCTCGGTGCGGATCGAGCTGCGCTGCGGCAGCTCGGCTGCCGCGATGGCCGTTGGCCGGTCACCCTTGCCGGCGGTCGAAAGAAGGGCCGAAGCCGGAGTCAGACGGCCGCCGCGCTGCGCAGTAGCAAGAGAAGCCATCTCGATTTCGCGCGGTGCGATTGCCGGAACCCTGTCGCCGGCCCGATCACCCGGCCTGCGGATAGGCAGCGGTACAAAATCCTCGCCGGACGGCAATGTCGCAACGGTCGTCGCCGGTGACGGCACGCCCCCGGCAGGAGCCGCCGCGGCCGCCCGGTCTGCCAACGCCGCCACGATCCGCAGATCGTCAGCAGCCTGTTCAGGGGCTTCGACCTGCATTCTCGCCCGTATCGGATTGGGCACGGGCAGTGCGGCCACCTCCACCGCGGCAATCTCTGCCACCGGTTCCGATGCAACGGCCCGTTCAGCCAGCAAGGTCGGAATTGGCGCACGAATGTTTGCCAGATCGATACTGGCCGGTTCCTGCGGCGCAACATCGGCATTCGCGGCGGCCGCAAACGCATCGATTTCGTTTTGCGCCGGCAAGACCGGCTCAGGTGGCGCAAGCGCTGCCACCACTATCGGCTGTTCTATGACCGGTCGCGCGACCGGGATCGGCGGCGCGGCAGGCAGCGCAAAGGCGACCTCGGCAGCCGGCTGGGGCGCTTCCGCCGGGGCATTCGAAACGCCCGGCAGTGCCGCAATTTCGGTTTGCGGTGGAGCCGGCACCGGTTTTGGCGCCGCAGCGATGGCCTCTGGCTCCTCGTCCTCGTCGCCGCCACCGAACAGGGCCGCCAACAGCCCGCCGGACCGTTTCGTGCTGGTATCGGAATCACCGCCGCTGGTCGTGACGATAGCACCACCGCGCCGTTTGTATTCGGCCATGGCGGTCTGATAGCCGGGAAGCGGCTTGCCGTCCGGCGGAAGATGCAGGGTCTTTCCGTCCGGGAAAAGCCTGACCAGCTCCTGCCGGCTCATCCGCGGCCAGGCGCGCACGCCGGCCACATCAAGGTGCACGAAAGGCGATCCGGATTTCGGATAGTACCCGACGCCGCCGCCCTGCATCTTCATTGCCGAGGCGCGAAGCGTGGTGAGCTTTACCCCGGGTATGAAGAAATCCATCGCCTTGCCGAGCATGTGCTGGCTTTTCTTGGCCTGGCCACCGCGGGTACGACGCAGCATCTCGTTGGTGGCGGGCGACCGGTAGGCGGAGACGACATGAATGTAGTCCCGTGCTCCGCTCTGGCGATAGACTTCCCAGACCAGGTCGAACAGGCGCGGATCCATCTTTGTCGGCTCGTTGCGCCGCCAATCCCGCAGGAAACGGTTGAGCTTGTTCAGGCCGGCCTGATCATAGCGGCCATTGCGCTTGAAAACGATCTCGGCCTTTTCCTTGGTGTGGAGATAGTAGAGCTTGAGAGACCGTGTCTCGGCTGAGGCGGAGGACGCCGTCGCGAAACCGGCCGACACCACGACGACCATCAGCAGACAGGTCCGGGCCGCGGCGTGCGCAACCATGTGCCAAAACTGCACACCTGCACGCGAAGCAGCCAGTAATGAACCTGTTTTCAGTGTCGCCAATGCTGTCCCCGAACGCCGGAAAGCCGTTATTGAACACCATTTGGTGGTCAAATGCGGTGACACAATGGCAACCAGCGCCATGTATCGCTGCTGGGACACTTATAGTGAATGATCGATTAATAAGGAATGAAGTAGATCAATCCGATAACACTTTTTGAGGGGCCCTCGCCTGACCACCCGTTCAGGCGGCTTCCCGGTCGGGATCGTCCGGATTGATCGCGTAGTCCTTGAGTTTGCGATAAAGCGTCGAACGACCGATACCAAGCCGGCGCGCAACTTCACTCATCTGCCCGCGGTAGAATGACAGGGCAAAGCGGATCAACTCTTCCTCAACCTCGGCGAGCCGGCGAACTTCGCCTTCCGGCGTCACCGCCTTGACTGCGGGCATGTCGGTATCGTCGGCAAGCTCGTGCTCGACCGGGATGGTCGTGGTCTCCGTCGCGTACTGCGGCGCTGCGAATTCCAGGGCATCTGGCCGAAGTGTCGACCCGGTTGCAACGGCTCCCCCCTGCTCCAATGCTTCAAGACTGTATCCCGGCATCTGTGCCGCAATTTGCGGGAACAGATCGCTTGTCAGCGTTTCGCCATCACAAAGCACGATCGCCCGGTGGATCGCATTCTCCAGCTCGCGGATGTTGCCGGGCCAGTCGTGCGCTGTCAGCAGCGCCATGGCATCAGGCGCGATACTGCGAACCCGTCTCCCGCCAATCGCATCCGAATACCGTTCGGTGAAGTGGCGGACCAGTTGCGGTATGTCCTCCTTGCGCTTGCGCAGCGCCGGAACATGGATCGGGAACACATTGAGCCGGTAGTACAGGTCCTCGCGGAACCGCCCGGCCTTTACCTCCTCGATCAAATCCTTGTTGGTGGCCGAAATCAGGCGGATATCCACCTTCTTCGGCAATCGCGATCCAACCGTCTCGATCTCGCCCAGTTGCACTGCACGCAACAGCTTGACCTGAATTTCCAGAGGCAGTTCGCCGACTTCGTCGAGAAACAGGGTGCCGCCATCGGCTTCCGCGAACTTGCCGCCATGACGCTCGGTGGCTCCGGTAAAGGCGCCCTTTTCATGTCCGAACAGAATGCTCTCGACCAGGTTTTCGGGAATGGCGCCACAATTGACGGTCACAAACGGTTTGTTCCGCCGCGCGCTCTCTGCCTGGATTGCATGGGCAATCATTTCCTTGCCGACGCCGGATTCGCCTTCCAGAACCACCGGAATGAAAGAAGCCGCAGCACGTTGGCCAAGCGAGATCACCCGCTCCATCGCGGGGCTCGCCGCAACGATACCGTCAAATCCTGCATGGCGCAGCGAAGGCGCCGGGGCGGAATGAATGCGCGAAGCCTTGAGCGCGTTGCCGAGAGCCTGCGACAGCCGCTCCGGCGACACCGGCTTGACGACGAAATCGAAGGCACCGGCGCGCATCGCCTTGACCACCGTTTCGATGCCGCCCTGCCCGGTCTGGACCACCACCGGAATCGAACTCCCTGCAGCGGACAAGCGCTCCAGCACTTCCAGCCCATTCATCTCGGGCATCATCAGGTCGAGCACCACCGCATCGAGATTGTGCTCCGGCTCGGTCATCCGGGCAAACGCCGAACGCCCATCGGACAGCAATTCGATTTCATAACCGGCCTTTTCGGCCGCCGCCTTGAGCAAACGGCGCTGAACCGGGTCATCATCGACAATCAAAATACGTTTGGACACGGATCTTGTTTCCTCATTCCGGTGGCACGGTGACAGGGTTTTAGCCATTGCCAGACACTGCCAGCAAAGCCTGAAAATCGGATTGCGGGAAATGATTGCATTTTAATCGTCGCTGCCAGTAAAACCGGGCTGCTGCTTAGACGTTGATGTTTTCACCGCCCCCGTTTTGGAAAGTGAGTGCCAATATGCCGAAATCAATTCTGGACCATGCGCCGCTACGTGCTCCCGCAACGGCGCGCGGAACCGATGCCGCCTTGGGCACGCTGCCGGGCTGGAATCTCGGCGATCTCTACGCAGGCCCCGATGCAGCCGAATTCAAATCCGATCTCGCAGCCGCCCGGAGTGGGGCAGAGGCGTTCGAAGCGCGCTGGAAAGGTCGTATTTCCGAGGCTGCGAAGGCCGACGGCGACGCCGGTCTTGGCGCGGCAATCGAGGCTTATGAAAAACTCGAGGAACTGATGGGCCGCATCATCTCCTATGCGGGCCTGGCCTATTTCACCGACACCTCCAATCCCACGACGGCCAAGTTCTATGGCGATGTCCAGAGCGCGATGACCGACACCAGCGCGCATCTTCTGTTTTTCGCGCTCGAGCTCAACCGGATCGATGACGCGCTGATCGAAGACAGCCTGAAGCGCGATGCCCGCGCCGCCCATTACACCCCCTGGATCCGTGATCTGAGGCTGGACCGGCCTTTCCAGCTCGAAGACCGGATCGAGCAGCTTTTCCATGAAAAATCGATGACCGGTCACACAGCCTGGAACCGGCTGTTTGACGAGACCATGGGCGGCCTCGAATTCACCATTGACGATGAGCAGCTGCCGCTGGAAGTCACGCTGTCGCTGTTGCAGGATGCCGATGGCGCAAAACGGAAGAAGGCCGGACAGGCCCTTGCCGCCACTTTCAAGGAAAACTTGCGCACCTTCACGCTGATCACCAATACGCTCGCCAAGGACAAGGAGATCTCCGATCGCTGGCGCGGTTTTGAGGACATCGCCGACAGCCGTCACCTGGCCAACCGGGTGGAACGGCCCGTCGTTGACGCCCTGGCCCAGGCGGTACGCGAAGCCTGCCCGCGGCTGTCGCACCGCTACTACGCGATGAAAGCCCGCTGGCTGGGGCTCGAAAAGCTGGAATTCTGGGACCGCAATGCGCCTTTGCCCGAAACCCCGCGGGAAACCATCTCCTGGGATGAGGCAAAGAACACGGTGCTGTCTGCCTACCACGGCTTCGCGCCGGAAATGGCGGACATCGCCCGCCGCTTCTTCGACCGCAACTGGATTGATGCCCCCAGCCGCCCGGGCAAGATGCCGGGCGCCTTCGCCCATCCCACCGTGCCTTCGGTTCATCCCTATGTTCTGGTCAATTATCTCGGCAAGCCGCGAGACGTGATGACGCTCGCTCATGAGCTCGGTCACGGCGTGCACCAGGTGCTGGCCGGCGCACAGGGCGCGCTGATGTCCTCGACCCCGCTGACGCTTGCCGAAACCGCTTCCGTGTTCGGCGAGATGCTGACCTTCCGCGCCCTGCTCGAGCGCACCAGCGACCGCCGCGAACGCAAGGCGATGCTGGCCCAGAAGGTGGAGGACATGATCAACACCGTGGTGCGCCAGATCGCATTCTACGAATTCGAACGCCGGGTCCACACCGCCCGCCGCGAGGGCGAGCTGACCTCCGAGCAACTGGGTACGCTGTGGCTCGATGTTCAATCCGAAAGCCTCGGCCCGGCGGTCAATCTTTCGGAGGGATACGAGACCTTCTGGGCCTATATCCCGCATTTCATCCACTCGCCGTTCTACGTCTATGCCTACGCCTTCGGCGACTGCCTCGTGAACTCGCTCTATTCGGTCTACGAAAACTCCGCCGACGGCTTCCGCGACCGCTATTTCGAGATGCTCAAGGCCGGCGGCACCAAGCACCATTCGGAACTGCTCGCTCCCTTCGGTCTCGACGCCTCCGATCCCGGCTTCTGGAATCAGGGTCTGTCGATGATCGAGGGCCTGATCGACGAGCTTGAAGCCATGGACAGCTGAGCCTCTGATTTCGCTTTATTGTAACAACGAAGTATGCTTAAGCGCGCTACCGCCGCAGACGGCTGCAGCGCCAGGTAACGGAGTGAATGACATGACGCAGCAGGATTATCCGGTCTATGGGGAAATCACCGGCCCAATCGTGATGATCGGGTTTGGGTCGATCGGCCGCGGCACCCTGCCGCTGATCGAACGCCACTTCAAGTTCGACAAGAACCGGATGGTCGTCATCGACCCGCGCGAAGAGCCCGGCGACATGGAGATTCTGAACCAGCGCGGGATCCGGCACATCAAGGCGCATGTCACCAAGGACAACTACAAGGAACTGCTCAAGCCGCTGCTGACCGAAGGCGAAGGCCAGGGCTTCTGCGTCAACCTCTCGGTCGACACCGGCTCGGTCGACCTGATCAAGCTGTGCCGCAAGCTGGACGTGCTCTACATCGACACGGTGGTCGAG
>Ga0189291_100299_pt1 | contig 24448 bp, 24 predicted proteins | sample UW1redminimetaG_FD_130331 | JGI IMG/M metagenome (GOLD analysis project Ga0189291, IMG submission 130331) | Marine microbial communities from the Costa Rica Dome - UW179B-red mini metaG | ecosystem: Environmental > Aquatic > Marine > Oceanic > Photic zone | place: Costa Rica: the Eastern Pacific... | reverse complement strand
TGCCAACTGTAGAACATAATGAAGCCAAAATAACCGGGTTAATCTGTTGGGAACACTGGATGCCTTTAGCCCGAGCTGCTACACATCAGAATGGTGAGCATATTCATATTGCGCAATGGCCTATGGTAAAAGACCTCCATCAAATTGCAAGCAGGCAGTATGCTTTTGAAGGACAATGTTATGTGATTTCAGCAGGATGTACACTCACAAAACAACAAATGATTGACGGTATCATTTCAGTTTCAGGAAAAGACAGTCCGGCTCTCGAACTTATAGAATCCATTCCGGCTAAAGCCGATGATTTTTTGCTCCGCGGCGGGAGTTCCGTTATCAAACCAAATTCGGAATATCAAACAGAACCACTTCAAGACGAAAGTGATATCATTTATGCTGATCTTGATCTTTCTTTGTTAAGTGAAGGAAATTTGTTTATTGATACAAACGGACATTATTCACGTCCGGACGTATTTCAACTTCATGTAAATACCAAGGATCAGCAAAACGTGAAATTTCGGGACGATTTTGAAAGTTGAAGCAAAATATGATTTAATTATTGCCGGCGGAGGCATGTCGGGATTGAGTCTTGCCTGGTATCTCGCAAAAGGCGGCTATAGTGGACAAGTGTTGGTTGTAGATTCTACTTTTGCTCCTATAAATGAAAAAACATGGTGCTTCTGGACCAAAGAAACTCCGCCTTTTAAGGAAATAATTTACCGAACATGGAATAAAGCTTTCTTTTCTGCTTTAGATTTAAATGCTTTTCTATATCTGAAAGATTATTCCTACCATGCCATTCGTTGCGGAGATTTTAAAGAACTTGTTCTTACAGAGCTAAAAAAGCACTCCAATTTTGATCTTTTGGAAGAAAACATCCTGGATATGACTTCCAATTCTAAAAAAGCTGTTCTCCTTACAAAAAATAGTGACAGTTATGTAGCAGATCATATTTTCCAAAGTATTTTTAAACCCAATTGGAAGCAACCAAAGTATCCATTGATACAACATTTTCTTGGTTTTGAAATAGACACCGAACATTCTGTTTTCGACCCCGCCACCTTCACCATCATGGATTTCGATGAGTCTTTTCAGGAAGGAGTTGCATTCATGTATGTGCTTCCTTTTAGCCATAATAAAGCATTGCTGGAATTTACTGTATTTTCCGATTCCGTTTTGGAAAAGGAATTTTATGAGAATAAGATCCATCAATACATGGACAAAAAGTTTGGGCTTCATATTTCTGAATACTCTGTTCAAAGAACCGAATATGGCGAAATTCCGATGCAGGATTTAGATCATCAGCCAGTTTATGAAAATAACATTTTTAATTTGGGTACGATGGGAGGCTTTACCAAACCAAGTACCGGATATACTTTTCTAAGAACTCAGGAATACACCAAAAAACTAGCAGATACTATTATTTCGGGCAATGATCCACTTCAGCCAACACAATCAAAATTCAGATACCGATATTATGATCTGTTGTTACTTCATATTCTATCGAGCTCCACTAAAGAAAGTATTCAAATTTTCCGCGACCTTTTTAAAAAGAATAGTTTTGATGATGTATTGAGATTTCTCTCTGAGGACTCCTCTGTTGCTCAGGATCTCAAAATAATGAGTAGCGTTCCCTCTTTACCTTTTCTAAAGGCGATTGGTAACAATTTGATAAAATAATATTTGGCTGATTTTAATTATTTTCCGAGTTGTTTCAAGTCAAATCGAATACACTATGACTCAAGAAAAAGGTTCTCTTTCTGAAATCGCTAAACTATTCTTCAAATTGGGATGTATTGCATTTGGCGGTCCTGCAGCCCACATAGCAATGATGGAAGAGGAAGTCATCGAAAAAAGGAAATGGATGTCCAGGCAGCATTTTCTTGATCTGATCGGCGCCACTAATTTAATACCAGGACCAAATTCTACAGAAATGACCATGCATTGTGGTCATGAACGAGGTGGCGTTCCCGGATTATTTGTTGCAGGAATCAGTTTCATATTTCCTGCGGTTGTAATTACAGGAATTCTTGGATTTTTATATGTTGAATATGGAGAACTTCCTCAGGTAGAGCCATTCATTTTTGGGATCAAACCTGCCGTGCTTGCCATAATAGCTGCTGCTGTTGTAAAGTTAGGTAAGAAGGCATTGAAAGGTTGGGAGTTAGGAGTACTTGGAGCCTTCGTTCTTACTGCAAGTTTACTTGGAGTAAATGAAATCATTGCATTATTATCGGCAGGAGTATTAGGAACTCTTTATTTCACCACAAAATCAAAATTTGATGCCAGCCCAAAATCAATTTTACCTTTCCTTTTTTTACAAGCAGGATCTGCCGCTGCAACAAAAATCACTGCAATAAATGTATTCTGGAGTTTCTTAAAAGTTGGTTCCATTCTATACGGAAGTGGCTATGTACTTTTTGCTTATCTGGATGCTGAATTAGTAATGAGCGGCTGGCTAACACGTCCCGAACTAATTGATGCAATAGCAGTTGGGCAATTCACTCCGGGACCGGTTCTTTCAACGGCGACCTTTATTGGTTATCAATTAGCCGGGTGGGAAGGTGCTATTGCAGCCTCAGTAGGAATTTTCCTCCCCTCCTTTCTTTTTGTTTGGATCTTGAATCCATTAATTCCGAAAATGAGAAGTTCTAAAACTTTGGGTTTCTTCCTGGATTCAGTAAATGTTGCTGCGGTTGCTGTAATGGTTGCCGTTCTGTTTGTAATGAGTCAAGATACACTTACAGATTGGAGAGCGATTGTGATCGGATTGCTTGGTGCATTTTTTACTTTTGGTCCAAAAAAATTAAATGCAATGTGGATTGTAGCCGGTGGTGCGGTTTTGGGTTACTTGCTGATGCTAATACAATTTTAGAGCATCCGAGGTAAGATCAGCTTGGCTGATGATAGAAGGTTAAATTTACAACAGATTCTGGAAATCAGGACTGAAGTCCTTACTAGTTTATGTTCTTTATAGAACTTCGGGCATAAGCTAGTAAGGGATTCATCCCTGATAATTTGAGAGCTACTTTCTAGGTATCTGCTGAAAAATGACTTTCTTTTATTATTTCAAATAACCAAAAAAATAAAATGATTTAGTCTTCAAAATTTACAAGACTAAAAAGCGATTTCCATATGAACTTGAAACCTCATGAGATTATCTCTTGAAACATAATCTAAATACCCCGCACTAGCTTGCAATTTCAAATTATGTCCTGATAAATATTTTGAGACAGCAAAAGTTGTCTCAGAATGTTCCGTCAATGAAGAAAAAGTATCACTTGTTGAAAGTGTGGCATACCGACCTGATATTCCAAAATCATCTCCAATTATATATCCTAAAGAGCCCATAAATGCAGTTCCTGTTCCAAAACCAACATCCCTGTCTGCATCTCTTGTTGCATACTCTCCATGTACAGAAAGTCCCTGATATTTGATAAAAACATCTGCTAAAAAAGTTTGCAGATCATTCTTAACAAGTTCCCCGCTATTAGTAAAAATAAAACTTCCTGTATGTCCTCTGCTCCTTACGGCGTCATCATTGAAATCAAAAGCTGCTCCAATAGATAGTTTCAACTCTTCTTCTTTTTCAAGATCCGGACCTGTATAATCTCCTTTATCAGAAAAACTTCCAAATGGAAGGAATTCAAGTCTTCCTGTATAGCTGTATCCCCCCGGATTTTTTGTAGTAATATCTCGCCCTTCACCTATAGAAATTGCTGCCATTTGTTTAAAAAGTGCATCTCCGAAAGTAATGTTATTCCTGAATTGTAATCCAACATCTCTGTCTAAATTAAAACTTGAGTTCAAAAGGCTTCTGTCAACGAATTGAACTTTTTGAGAAGAAATCAATCGTTCTCTGTTTCCCGGAAGAACTGTTTGACCAAACCAAATTTCGAAATCGGAAGTTGGTTTATACTTAATAACAGCATCAAGTACCGTATTTGCAGTGCCGCTATTTTGAGGAAGTCCGCCTGAACTTGAATTTCTTGTATCTCTGTTACTAAAACCAAATTGAACCTTGTACACAAATTTTTTGGAATAAATATGACCGTCTAATTTTAACCGAGCTCTTCGTACCAATGCCTGATCTGAATACACATCATTATCTAAGTTCCATTCACCTACATATAAACTTTGAAATCTCATTCCAAGTTTTACACTATAAGATTCATCTTCAGGTTCAAAAACAATGCCCTTTCCAAGTGTTTTAACCTCAACATTTTGTGCTTTACCTTTTAGAGGAATTATTAGTACCGCGAGTAACAGGAATTTTAAATAAGTAGTCATTTTAGTATTTCTATTTTGAGGAATTTCGACGGCAAATGTACCTATTAAACAAGCATAGTTAAAAGTAGATTACCATAAATTAATATACAGTTAACATTGAGGTAACATAAAACCTCGTTTAGATTGATTACCTTTATGCTCAATTTTTAATTATAAATAATAACTATGGAATTTGGTTTACTCGGGTTTCTAAATCTGATTGGTTCCCTTGGCTTTTTCATTTATGGAATGAAAGTGATGAGTGAAGGAATTCAAAAAGTTGCCGGTACAAAAATGCGGCAAATTCTTCGCTCTATGACCTCCAACAGATTTAAAGGTGTTCTAACCGGTTTTGCATTAACCGCCTTGGTTCAATCCTCTTCTGCAACTACTGTATTAGTGGTAAGTTTTGTAAACGCAGGTCTGCTTGCGCTGGTTGAATCGATTGGGGTAATAATGGGTGCCAACATTGGAACAACTATTACCGCATGGTTGATATCAATTATTGGTTTCAAAGTTAAAATTGCAAACTATGCACTTCCTATTATTGCAATAGGATTCCCGCTTCTCTTTATGAGCAAAAGTAAAACCAAATCCTGGGCAGAAGTATTAATTGGTTTCGCTTTGTTATTCATCGGACTTTCTTACCTGAAAGAATCCGTTCCCGATCTAAAAGCAAACCCAGAGATTCTTGAATTTCTTGCACAGTATACTGATCTCGGATTTTTATCCACCTTATTATTTGTGGGAATAGGAACCTTACTTACCGTTACTGTACAGTCATCAAGTGCGGCTATGGCTTTAACTCTGGTTATGGCAAATAACGGCTGGATTCCATTCGACTTGGCGGCCGCGATGGTACTTGGAGAAAATATTGGTACAACCATTACTGCTAACCTTGCGGCATTAGTTGCAAATATTCATGCTAAACGAGCAGCAGCTGCACACTTTATATTTAATATTTTTGGTGTGGTTTGGGTCATTTTGTTGATGCCGTTCATGTTAGATTTTATCGATGCTTATATGACATCAAACTACGATGCATCACCTTTCAATGATCCTGAATCGATACCCATTGCACTTTCGATTTTCCATACGGTATTTAATGTTTTAAATACTCTGTTTCTCATCGGTTTTGTAGGCTTTATTGCAAAAACTGTGATCAGAATGATTCCTTCTAAAGGAGACGATGATGAAGAATTCCATTTGGAATATATTGGAACCGGAATGATGCAAACAGCAGAACTTTCTTTAGAAGAAGCAACGAAAGAAACTGCAAAGTTTGGTGAGATCACAAGCCGTATGTCGGAATTCTTGAGAGAACTTATAGAAACTGAAAAGCCGAAGCGTCAAAAGAAACTGCTTAAAAAGATCAAAAAATATGAAGAGATCACAGATCGTATAGATGATGAGTTGGCTAATTATCTTATGAAAGTCTCGGAAGGCTCTTTAAGTGATGAATCTACCAGAAAAGTCTCACGCCTCTTAAATATTTCAAATAATCTGGAAACAATAGGTGATATCTATTTCCAGATGTCCAGAGATCTTGAGAAATTCTTTGAAGGTGATATTATCTTTAACAGCGAGCAGAAGGCCGGCGTGTTTAGCATCCTGGATGAGATCGATAAGGCATTCGAGATAATGAACGCCAACCTCAGTGAAGACTACGAAAATGTCGCTATTGAACCTGCGTATGAACAAGAGACTAGAATCAATAAGCAAAAGAAAGCTCTTCAGAAGAAACATACTAAGAGAATTGAGACAAAAATGTATAACGTAAATAGTGATTCCGTTTATAAAGATCTGTTCTTTGCCTGTGAGAAAATTGGTGATCACATCATCAATGTTAGCGAGGCAGTAACGGGACAAAAAGAAAAAGATCCTGAAGATAAATAAGAAGTTCAGAAGTTATTCTACGCCCTGTTTCTATCGAGACAGGGCTTTTTTTATGATAAATTTTCAATCAAATCTCTATCTTTAAGGTATGAACGACCAAGATTTTTTACTGCAATTCAGGAACTGCACACTTCCTCCTGAATTGTTTGATCATAAAGCACACCTGAGATTGGCATGGCTTCAGATCAAGCAATACGGTATAGAACAAGCTTTAGAAAATTGTTGTGAACATATCTCCGGATTTGCTTCTTTTCAGGGAGATGATCAAAAGTTCAATAAAACGATAACAACGGCTGCGGTTTATGCAGTTCATTACTTTATGAATGAAGAAATCACATATGAGGAATTCATTTCAAATAACCCACGTTTGTTATCAGATCTGAAAGCCTTGATCAATTCTCACTACAGTTATGATGTTTTTGATGTAGCAAAAGCACGGGATGTTTTCATTGAACCGGATGTTCAACCTTTCATTTAGAAAAAAGATATCGGCTCAAAAACCCCACTACGATGGTCTCTGAACGCAAACTTTTTCCATACTATCTATGAAAAGGTCTTGATTGAATAGATTAAATTGGAAAATTTATTTCAAGTGTACTAAAGAGATGTTAAGATAGGAATTATTGAGTATTGAGATTATTTTAATAAAAAAATAGATGCTTTTTCATGTTTTCGGAAACCATAGTCCTAAAATCAAACAGAGATTCTTTATTTATTAAACATAAACTTAAGCAAGATGTTGAGCCATCCAAATTCCGCTTTTTTTATATTTGTGATAAGATCTTTGAAGGATTCATAAGCGATTCACATTTCGAAATTACAACAAGCAATAAAAACTATAGAAACTCCTTTTCACCTCATGTAAAAGGATTTATTTCTGAAGCTTCAAATGACGTAAAAATTCACTTGAATCTCAGACTCCATCCTTTCGTATTTGCTCTAACAGGACTAATTAATTTAGTTTTTGTAGTAACAACAATCGGACTTGTATTACATCAAATTTCGAATAGTTATTTTGAGCCTACTACAGCATTACTAATAATTTGTCTTTTTACTGGGATTATTCTTCCATTATGGGGGTATCGTAAAGACAGGAAGTTAATTATAGAGTATTTCGAATTGAATTTCTGTAACTCTATGCATGATAAACTTAAAAACTAACCTAAATACTGAGCTAAAAAAGCCGCTACTGCTGTCTCTGCTCTTAAACGATTTTTTCCCAGAGTGATAAAATGTGCTCCGTTACTTTTAGCAAGATCCGCTTCTCTTTTTGAAAATCCACCTTCGGGTCCAACCAGAAACAGATTATTTTCAGCTACAAGTTCTTGTGGTGGTATTGCATGTACATTATCTCCGATATAAGCCATATACTTTTGATGATCTGTGTAATGCTCTAAAACTTCGTCCAAAGAACTTTTAATCATCAATTTCGGCAAATAAAACCTTCCACTTTGTTTGAAAGCACTTACAATCTGAGTCTGGATTCTCTCTTCATTTAATCTAGACCTTTCTGAATGATCGGCATCAAATACACAAATCTCCCATGCGTCTAACTCTACTGCTTTTTCAATTGCAAATTCTAAACGGTCTCTTTTTTTGATAGCTCCAAACGCCATTACTTTTTTGAGCCTTGGGTCATCCTGAGTAAACGATTCCAGTACTTTTAACTGAACAGATTTTTTAGAAATATCTGTAATTTCACACTTTGATCGATTACCGATTCCATCAGCCACATAAACAAAATCTCCAACAGTATTTCGCAGTACTTTGGAAATATGAACCGCTTCCTGATCTGTAATCTCTACTTCGCTTCGATCGTCTTTCCAGTTTTCAGGTGGAGCGTAAAAGAAATTCATGATTTTATCCTATACTACATTCGATTTTACTATTCACATTTACAAGCAAAAAAGGATACTGAATAAATAAACTACCTAAAAACTGTGAAGTAATATTCTTAAAAATCTGTTCAGTAACACGGTTACAAAAATTTGCTAAATAAATCTAAAATTACATTACGGGTCATCTCGCGGCGAATGCCCGAGATCTGGATTGACCTTTTTGACTCATTTTATTCTTTAAGGATAACGTGCAAACTGTACTAACCAATTAAAAGTAAAACCTACCTTCTGTTAAAATTTCGTCCCATAAATCATTCAAATCAGGATTTAATGATCGAATTAAATTCATTTTCCACTCTCTCTTCCACTTTTTGATTTGTTTCTATCTTATAATCGCTTCGTACATGTTTTGGTGAACCTCGTAATACATCAGAAAATGTGTTCTATATTTTGATGAAAAGATAGAACCTTCATTCTTCTTGTGAGTAAATGTTCTGTTGAGTAGATCTCCAGATACTCTGGTATATAAAACCGTTCTTTTAGAATTGGGCAAGATATATACAAAGCCTTCTTTCATATTTAAATAAGACTACTTTGGTATCAAACCCCTTACAAAAAATATTTTCTACAGAAAGAATATATTGGTTTAAATCTGAATCCAGATTCCTGCCTCCGCAGGAATGACCTTGTTTAAGAGAACTACTTGTCGTCAAGTTATCTAATATCTAAAAGGATGTCCTAAGATGTTAATTAATCTAAGCTATTGCCTTCAAAAAAAGGATACAAAAATTATATCTATTTCTTTCTTTTGTAATAAGCACCGGGTTCAAAAGCTGTCTCTCCTGTTTCCAAAACCATCTCCACATAAGGAGCACAAATTCGACATCCGTTGCTACAGAAATTATCAATTTGAAGTTCTTCTAACTCGGTGTACCCTTTTTCTTTGGCGTATTCCTTGATCTCTTCAAAGCTGTGCTCGTGACAAATACATCGATTTACTAAGAAATCGCTCATACTTGTTTGAAATGCTTACCAAGTTTTAATCCCTGTCCTTGGTAATTGCTGTCAATTTCTTCCCCATAAACAAAATCCGGGAGTTCTGTATTCGGTTCAAATTGCATGCTGAATAACGTTTGTCCGTCTTCAATCATAAAAGGCACATCATGAGAACGAACTTCCAACACCGCTCGGGCTCCTTTGTCATCAATAGATCCTCCAAAGCCTGAATCGAAGAATCCTGCATAATGTGTGCGTAATTCTCCGGAGCCTGTGTCATAAGCCATCATTTCGCAGGCAAGTTTTGCGGGAACACGAATACGTTCTTTGGATGCAAAGATATAAAAAGCTTCCGGTTCTAAAATAAAAGTGGACTCTGAAGAAGCATAAATCGGTTCCCAGAATTCATCCACTTCATAGTGATTTAAATTTTCGAGATCTATATAATTATTGTGCTTTTTAGCTTTATAACCAATGATCTCCCCTTTCTTCCCTTTCAGTTGCACGCTCATAAACAGACCTTTATTTACTTTGATCTGTTGCATGCTTACCGGCTTTATATCTTCGTCGAACAACAAAGGATCAGAAGCATGAATTCTCAACAAGTCCTGATCGGGTACAACTTCGAAACCATGTCGAACCCTTAATTGATTCAATCTCTGCCCCGTTCGTACCTTGATGGAAAACGATTTCGGAACTACTTCTAAATAAAGTTGTCCCTGATAACCCGGAGTAATTTCTTCGAAGCGGTGCGAATAGTCGGTAATAACACGGGTAAACACATCCAGTCTGCCGGTAGAACTTTTGGGGTTCGCTTTAGCCGATAAGTTTTCCGGTGAAAACAGTTTTACTTCTTCAGAATTATCAGAAACTCCGTTTTGGGTGGAATAATGAGATTTCGGAAGATTCAATCGTTCCAGCAATGGAATGATGTATACACAATTCTCTTCCAGTACTGCTCCGTCTTTGATTGAAAACGAATACTGCTCTAGTTTCTCGATCTTTTGTTCAACTGTTTCGTTTTCAGGTAAGAAACTGCATCGTACCCGATAGGCAACTTCTCCTAAGCGTAGATCCAATGAATTTGGCTGAAATTGATTGTCGTTGATCGGGTAGCCCGGATGAGAATCCAGAATTTCAAGGTCACGAAGGATCTTCAATTTCTGAACGGGTAAAATCCCCTTGGTATGTAAGTGTACTTCTTTAGAGCTTTTCGACATTGCCTGTGCTGTTACGGTTTTCGGTAAGATAACAAGGCTGATACTTTAGGCAAACAGGAATTATCTGTTTCTATATTCAATCAGATATTACTTATCATTCAAGCTTAAGTCCTCTGCAAAAAATTATGTAACCTTATTTTTTTGAAATTGTACATAGTCTATGAAAACAAATCCAGATATTACATTTTTAAGAAAGGGAGAATATTTAGCTCCAAATTTCAATACCCATAACTATAATGGGTTATTGGTTGGAGTTACATGTTACGCTAGTCCAATTGAAACCGGAATCTGGCATTCCCATGAATATCCAATGATCAGTTTTGTTTTGTACGGAAACAATCAGGAAAACCGTAAAGGACAGAGCATAGAAAGAACATCAGGCTCCATCAACTTTTACCATACCGGAGAACTGCATCAGAATATTTACAATGAATTTCCCTCCAGACATATTAGTTTGGAAATAGATCCGGCATTCTTAAAACGATATGATTACACGGAAGTGCAAATAGAGCAGGCTGTAAGCTTGAGTGAACATCCTGTTTTTACTTTTACTCAATTGTTGAAGGAGGCAAATATCAATGACAACCAATCTTCGAACAGTGTTGAAATGCTGTTTCACTCCTTTATTGAGAACTCTTATGCTCTGAATCAGAAAACGATTCCCGAATGGATGGAAACTGTGCGTGATATTCTTAATGATCGATGGGCTGAAAATATTTCGCTAGATCAGCTGTCAAAAAAAGCGGATGTACATCCCACCACTATCTCTAAATACTTTAAAAAGTACTTTCAGTGTACTCTGGGGGAATATACCAGAAAATTAAAGGTTAACCGTTCTATAGAAATTCTGAATAGCTCGAATAATTCATTTTCTGAAGTTGCCTATCAATGTGGATTTTCTGATCAAAGTCATTTTACCAGAGTATTTAAATCATTAACCGGTTTTCTTCCCAAAGAGTACGTTAAACTTAGATCCTGAGGCAAATTTCATTCTATTTTTTGGAAAAATTAAGTGTCATCTTATAAGAAATTCCAAACTTTTTATTATGACATCTTTAAAAAAATCCAGTAATACATACACTCTGATTACGACTTTTCTTTTGATTTTTATAATTCAGACGAGTTGTAAGAATGATTCCGAAAATGAATATAAGTGGGCAGAAAATCTTACCGAAGCCTATGCTGCATTACATAAAGTGCGGAATTTAAAATCTGCAGATCTTATTTTCGAAGCTACTGAAAATATGCCTGTTAAAAACTGGGAAAACTATTTTGTCACCGCTACAATCTATGCCGAGGAAGAGCAATTTGATAAGGCATTTTTATCTCTTGAAAAGGCCATCACAAACGGACTTACAGACTCTTCATTGATTGCAGACTATCCTGATTTTAAGAATCTAAAGGCACATCCAGAATATGACCGTATTTTAAGATTAGTACAAAGAGCAAGAGCTGATTATCTGGGAAATATTGAAAACCCGGATTTACTAAAAAAACTGGAAAATATGTGGGTTCAGGATCAACAGGCTTTATCTGCTTATGAAAATGAACTACGTATGTTAGACAGCACTGCAACATATCGGGACTATCAGGAACTTTTTAAACCGGTTGAAGAAATATGGGAAATCAATAAAAATAAACTGGATAGTATTATAACTATTCATGGATGGCCGGGAAATAAACTTGTTGGAAAAGAAGGAACCAAAATTGCTTGGGCAATTCCACAACATCATCCTGATGTGTTTTATAAACAAAAAAATCTTGAGCTAATTAAAAGGGCAGTTGCGGAAGGTGATTTAGCCCCCAATTTCTACGCTGAACTGAGTGACAGAATAGCCCGAGAAACCTGGCAAAAGCAAACTTATGGCGCCAGTATGGATCAGTATGCTCCTTACCCGATTGAAGATCCATCAAATGTTAATAAAAGACGTTTTGAACTTGGTTTAATGGAGCCTATTGAAGTTTACGCCTACTATCACGGAATAGAATACAAAGCACCAACAAAAAAAGAAGCCGAAATCTTATCCCGTGAGTCTTTCCGGAAAGCCCAGAATCACTACGTTAAATTTGATGATTTCATAAAAGAGAACACCCCCGATTCCGCTAATACTTACATTCTTAAAGCTATAAACTTTTATGGTGATATCAGTAACCAACAACTTTTTGAAGCAGCTGTAAAACTAGCTCCGTTATCTAACGATCGTTCTAAAAGAATAGCAGAAAACATACTCGAAGTATTGGTTTGGAGAAAATGGACTAACCGGCTGATTATTCCTGATCATGAAGCCTTCACCTCATTAAAAGAAAGAGATGAATGGGTGCATTTGGAAGAAATGATTGAAAAAAGTTTATAATGTAATGAAGAATGTTCTATAAGCGTAAAGCAGAAACTGAATAACTATTTAGTAACTGAGAACGAAAATGGACTTATGAGTAAATGGAGCCAGACAGGGTACATTCCGTTAGTTGGTAACATTAGGATAAATAATAATCGAACTATAAACATAAATCACTATGGTCTAAACAAGCTTTCAGATGGGATATGGAAATTAGAAGAAGGAAAGATAACTTTTTACTCAGAAATTGAATACGCTGGATTAATTTTAAAAGATACTATACAGTTTCAAACATATATGGATGTAGGTCAACTATTGGTTTCGGAGAACAAAAAATTATTACTTAAGCACAAGAAAATGGTATAAATATTTGTTTGTTATAAACTTAATTTATTAACCGAAATATATTATTGGTCAATGATCTTACTTATTTGTCTTTAAAGAGCCAGCAAAACATTTCTCTTATCTGCCTCCAAAGAACTAAAGTACTTTCCACTTCCTTTTGCCAGGGAATTTATATCGGTAATGGTGTAGTGTTCTCCTAATGACATTGATGAATTTATCGAACTTTGAAATAAGAATGGTTTTCTCCATTTTAACCCGATTCAATTTAAAAATGGTATTTTATAATTTTTTAGAAATATTCATCGTATTTAGATAAAATTAATTGCACCAGAGTTGACCGTTAATTAGACAGGTACATTACTTTAGTCATTCACTATATTTAAAAAACTAACTAAATGGGCAAAACTACAAGAAAAAAATTTATCATCGGAACTTTATCTGCACTTGGATTTTTTGGATTAAGTGGGTGGCTTGGAAAACGCAAAATCTTGACTTGGATTGTCCGTTTAGACAATGAAGGCGAACCAAAAATGACTTTAGCACCTAATATTGATGATGAAGTTTGTGTGTTGTCATCACCTATTTCAGAAGGACCATATTACTTAAAGTCGCCTTTGCGAACTGATATAAGAGATAGCAGAAAAGGAAAAACCTTAAACCTAAAATTCCAGATAGTTGACTATCCAAGCTGTGCTCCAATTGAAAATGCAATCGTGGAAATCTGGCAATGTGATGCTGACGGCAACTATAGTGGATATATAGAAGGAATTGGGCATGACATGTGGGAATCTGCGAAACAATTAGAGTTTGGGAAAAAGCAACATATTGAGCCCAGTAACGAATCTACATATCTACGTGGTTATCAAAAAACTGATATTAATGGAAATGCTGAATTTACAACCATAGTTCCTGGTTGGTATGACCCAAGGGTTCCGCATATACATTACAAAGTTATATTAAACGACAAAGAGCATTTAACAAGTGAATTGTATTTTGAAGAAGAGTTTTGTAATGAATTATTTACCTCTGTTGAACCTTACAATCAATATGGAGAATCACCTTATGATTTTAAGAATGATAAATCTTTGGCGAATGTGAAAGAAGGAACCGGACTCATATTAAATCCTGAAAAAGTGTCTGACAATACAGTTCTTGCAACAGCAAAAATTGGAATTAAATTAACATAAAAAAACAGTAGTCCCCATTTCTCTTTTTCAACGTTGACTTAACACTAGCTATTTTACTTAACCAAACCAAAAAGTATACACAATACGAAAATGTGTATAAGGCTTTAGAGTAGATGTCTGCTGATATTTGTCTTGTTCTTTTTACACAAACAAAACAAAGATGAAGACAAATCAATTTGGCAAACAAGGTTGGACACCCGATAGAATCGGATCTCTTAAGGGCAAAACATTCGTTATAACTGGTACTACAAGTGGTACAGGGTTTGAAGCTACACGTATACTGCTATCAAAGGGAGCAAAAGTGATGATGTTGAACCGCAACCCCAAAAAATCAGAAGATGTTACCGACACTTTTAAAAAAGAGTTGGGTAGCCAAATAGATGTCTCATTTATCCAAATGGATCTGGCAGAACAGGAATCTGTACGGAAAGCTGCTCAAGAAGTACTGGAAAAAGTTGCCCGGATCGACGCATTGATATGTAATGCTGCTATTGCCCAAGTGCCCAATCAAAAGTTAACTGTTGATGGCTTTGAAAGCCAACTTGGAGTGAACCACTACGGTCATTTCTTACTACAAGGTATGCTCTTTCCACTGATTGAAGAATCAAAAGGACGTATCGTAACAGTGGGTAGTATGGGCTATAACATGGGACTGAAAACCATCAAGTTTGACGATATGAACTGGGACAAAGATTATACCCCAAATGATGCCTATAGCCAGAGCAAATTGGCGCAGATCATGACGGTATATGAACTACAAGATAGATTAAAAACTGCCGGTAAAACCGATGTAAAAGTTTTTGCCTGCCACCCTGGTTCATCCAGAACCTCCTTGATTGATACCAGTGGTAGCTTTATGATGCGCATGATTTTTAACTTGATGAAATTTTCACCATTGACACAATCAGCTGAAAAAGGTGCTTATCCAATGTTAATGTGTGCTACTGAAAAAAACTTGGATCAAAAAGCATTCTATGGACCTACAGGATTTAATAACTTTAAAGGACCTGTTGGAGCACATAAACTGGAACCACATGCCAAAGATAAAGTGGTAGCAGAAAAGTTGTGGGAAGTATCGAAAAAGGCTACGAACTTTAAATGGAATTTTTAAATTGGCGATATGCAACACTTTAAAACATTATCGGCTTACTTAGATTATCTGGAACTTCCCGGACCTGAACATCCTATGTTTAGTGTTTTCTCAGCTATTGGAGATGGTTTCTTACCATGCCCCAAAGAAAGTTCGCCACCCATTACCAACGATTGCTATTCCATTAGCTTTAAGAAAATCGTAAAAGGTGAATTAAACTATGGTCGTACAAAATACGATTTCACCAATGGAGCACTGATTTTCATCGCTCCAAGACAAGTTTTGCAATGGGATGAAAGTGTAGTTTATAACCAAAAGGGTTTTTCAATTAACTTTCACGAGGATTTTGTCAAAGGGACGGAATTAGCGCACCAGATCAAGAAATATGGCTTCTTTTCCTATTCAGCAAATGAAGCACTACATCTTTCGCCCAAAGAAGAAAAACAGATAGAGTCGATTGTTGAAAATATTGATATTGAATATCAGAATAATCAGGATGAGTTCAGTAAAGACATCATCATTTCGCAACTAAGTACATTGTTAAAATACGCCAATCGCTTTTACGAAAGGCAATTTTTAAACCGAAAAGAGTTATCGAATGATCTTTTGGAGCAGTTTAACAAGCATCTAGCAGCATATTTTGAATCAGGGTATTTTGAAGAACATGGAATTCCCGGTATTGAACAAATCGCAGAACAGCTGTCGGTTTCACAGCGCTATTTGAGCGATACACTAAAAAAAGAAACCGGAAAAACTTCAACCGAACATCTGCAGTTGTATTTAATTGATGAGGCCAAGAATATTCTGTTGAACCCAAATAAAATGATCTCTGAAGTGGCTTATGAATTGGGCTTTGAATATCCGCCCTATTTCTCGCGACTATTTAAAAAGAAAGAAGGCATCAGCCCATCAGCATACAGAGAAAAATACACATTAAACTAAAAATCATGGATATACTAAAAACAGCAACAGACTGGGCAAAAGCCGAAGTTTTTTCAACTTCATTTTTCATCCTTTTCGGAGTAGTGTTTGTATTGGCAAGCATTGGGTTTTGGCAACTCGCTAAAACTGATATGGCGAAAGCATACGTCATTCCCACTTTGTTTGCCGGGTCATTACTATTGATCATTGGTCTTGGTTTAGTGTTCACCAATAAATCAAGAATTACACAATTCGAAACGGCTTATAATAAGGACGCTACGACTTTTGTAGAATCAGAAATTGCACGTGTAGAAAGTACTTTAAAAGAATATCAAACCATCGTTTTTAAAGCAATTCCTTTCATTATTGTTGTTGCTGCGTTGTTAATCTTTTTTATAGACAAACCCGTTTGGCGTGCAAGCGCTATCACAGCTATTGCCATGTTAGTGGTTATTCTGTTGATTGACGGTACAGCCAAAGCCAGGATTGATGCATACAGTGAACAATTAGAATTTGTTGATAGGAAAGGAATTAATGATTTAAATTAACAATACAGAAAGCAATATTATTCTCACTTCTCTGAAGTTCCTGTCCGGTTTAATGATCTAAAATCCTTTCTTAAATTATTTTCGATACTTCACAAGCTTTGAAGTTAACCGGGTTTTCTCCATTTTATCCCAATTTAATTTAAAAATGGTATGCTAAAATTCTTCCGAAAAATCAGACAAAAATTATTGTCAGAAAGTAAATTCTCAAAATATCTTCTCTATGCTATTGGGGAAATTATTCTTGTTGTTATTGGGATTTTGATTGCATTACAGATCAATAATTGGAATGAGCATAAAAAAGTAAGAGAGAAGGAAGTCATACTACTTAGTGAAATGAAAGCAAATCTACAAGAAGACCAAAAGGATTTTGAATTCAACATAAAGCACAATAAAGACCGTATCCGGTATAATGAAGTAATAAGAACGGTTATTGAAGAACAGATTCCTTACAGCGACACATTGAAAACATATTTCGGAAATTTCTTTGGGAACTATCAACTTTCAGAAAACACAACCGCGTGGGAGAACTTAAAATCTGTTGGTCTTGATCTAATTTCAAATGATACGCTCCGAAATAACTTGTCTCACCTTTACTCAAACAAGTACGAATATTTAGAAAATTTAGAGAAAGGTCTTGACGATCGATACCATTGGGATCATCTATACCCGCAGCTTCTTAAGCATATTTCTTTGGATGAATTATGGGTTTCAGGAGCACCACGAGATTATGATGTATGGATAAAAGACGAAGAATTTTATGAAGTTATCAAAATGAATCTTAAGTGGCGTTATTACATGCAAGATCAATATGAAACCAATTATAAATTAGTTCAATCATTGGAACAACAAATTGACAAACATTTATCATCATTAAAAAATTAGTGCCTTAACAATTGCAAGTTCGCACTATCTCAACAAGCCTGTAACCTATGCTAAAATTCTTTCGAAAAATCCGTCAAAAACTACTTTCTGAAAATAAGTTCAGTAAGTATTTGATCTATGCTATTGGGGAAATCATTCTGGTAGTGATTGGAATATTGATCGCTCTTCAAATCAATAATTGGAATGAATCAAAAAAAGAGCAGACTATATTAAATGCTTCTCTGAGCTCTGTAAGAATAAACCTTCAAGAGGATATACGAAACCTAAATACGCAAATAAGCTATAATGAGTCTGTCTTAGATGCTGTTGACTTTTCTTTTCGTATTATTTCATTATCTAAATATGAAAACATACCCCTGTCCGCTTTTGCCGATAGCATTTTTGATGTAGCAACAGAGAGAACATTCTTACCAACTACTACATCATTCAATTCAATGGAAGCAGGGTCTCATTTTCAGTGGATCGAGAACCAAGAATTAATCCAAGAAACTTATAATTATTATGCATTGGTTGGCAAAATTTCAAACATTATCAGTCAGAACAACCAATTCGTCAAAAATCATATGGAAGTCTTTACGTATAACAACATGGAGTTTGGTTCTCTCTTACAGAACTCAAATCCCTATCCGAAAAAAAGGAATCCAATACTTAATAATACCAAAATCTTAAGAGAGAGTACCGTATTTGAAAATGCACTTATCGGGAGAAAATTACGGGCTGTAAGTGAAATTGAGATATCAAAAGATGCAATTTTAACTGCAGAGCAACTTATAAAAACAATTGATGAATACTTGAATGCTAATTATTGAATTAAAACTAGCGAAATTATGATAACCTCTAACCTATGCTAAAATTCTTTCGAAAAATCCGCCAAAAACTGCTTTCCGAAAATAAGTTCAGTAAGTATTTGATCTATGCTATTGGGGAAATCATTCTGGTAGTGATTGGAATATTGATCGATTTACAGATCAATAACTGGAATGAACAAAGAAACACCAGAGAAAAAGAACTTGTCTATCTGAACGGGATCAGAAATGATCTGGAAATGAATATTATCGAAATAGATGAGTTTATTTCCAACCGAAAAGATCAAGTACGAGCTGCTAACGAAATACTAGACCATTTCAATGGAAAGCCTGTGGATGATTGGAATGCGTTCAATATGAATACTGTCTCTATTTATATCTGGCAACGATTCTTTCAAATAGATAATACCTTTCAAGAATTAATAAACTCCGGAAATCTTGCGATCATCTCTAATGAAGAAATCAAAAATGGTTTACTGAACCTCGATGTGCTCTATAAAAAATTGAACTACAATGAAGACCATTTCAGGTTCGATGCAGAAGTAACTTTGTACGAGCCTTCTTATAGCATGACTGATATTCAGACACAAGCTGGAAATTATATCTATCAATTAACCGGAGGACAAGAAGGTGCGCTTGGAGATGTAGAGAAAAATGCCAATTACAATGAAATGCTCCAAGACCAAAAACAAAAAAACGGATTTGCTTTTGCTGTGCTTGAGTTTTCAACAATGATAACCCGTTTTGAAGCTATGAAGGAAAAATGTAAAGAGATCATCGAGTTAATTGATACAGAAATGGAAAGCGAATAATGTTAAAATTCTTTCGAAGAATCCGTCATAAACTGCTTTCTGAAAACAAATTCAGTAAGTATCTGATCTATACTATTGGGGAAATTTTCCTTGTTGTGATTGGGATATTGATTGCTCTTCAGATCAATAACTGGAATGAGCAAAACCGCATTGATAATTCAATCAATAATCATCTTACTATCCTCAGGCAAAATTTAGAAGAAGATCAAAGCCAATTAAAAGAACTAAAGCAGAATATGATTGAAAATATTGGCTTCGCGGATTCTTCCATGATGCAAATTCAAACCAATATCCCCGTTAACAATAAAATTAAGAAGTATTTAGTAAAGTTAATTCTTGAATATAAATTTAGCCCAAATACTAACGCAATTGAAATGATAAACCGGTCTAACGAATTACCTTATCTAAATAACAAATTGCAAACCTCAATCCTTAATTACTACTCTTTAAGTGAGAAAGTTAAGGAAAGAGAGTACATTTCTAATACTCAGATACAAACAAAATATGAGAATCACATCAATAATGAGTATCCTGAAATATTCCAAAAAGACAATGATTGGGACTTCATGAAATCGTTTTATAAGGATGATCCCCGACCTATCTTACCGGTCAATGAAAAAAAGTATTTAACTGATAAAAAGTTAGAGCCTCTTCTGGTTTCACGATATTATCAAAGTGTAGCTCTACGAGACTTTTATGAGGAGTTGATTGAATCATCCAATTCTATTTTAACACAGATTGAAGCGTATCGAAATGAGTACTAATGACTATTCCTACGAATACAAATTCTTCTGTAACTATTTCTTCAAAAGAAATATAAAATCGCAATTCAGACTTTGACCATTTAAAAAACCATCCTAAGTTTTTGTTTCCATTTCTTAAATCGATCTGGAGTTAGCCCCGCTTAATTATTCACATAGACTAAGGTAAATTATGCCTGAGATAATTTACTATGTAGCCGGTTCTCTGGACGGCTACATAGCAGGGGAAAATGACGACATCAGTACATTTGTAGCTTCCGGTAAAGGTGTTGAAAAATACTTATCTGATCTTCAGAAATTTGAAACCGTAATTATGGGTCGGCTCACTTATGAATTCGGTTATAAATTTGGACTAAAACCGGGGCAGCCCGCTTATCCACATATGCAACATCATATCTTTTCTGACACACTAGAGATCGAGACGCTTTCTGATAAAGTTCTAATAGAAAAAAGATCTATTAATCGAATCAAAGAAATAAGAGACGCTTCAAATACTAATGTATATCTGTGCGGAGGTGGTCAATTTGCCGGATGGTTATTGGACAATGGATTGATCGATCAACTGAAATTGAAATTAAATCCGATTGTTCTTGGAAGTGGAATTCCACTTTTCGGAGATTCTGATTCTTCTTTTTCAGGTAAATTAATTGAGAGAGAATTTTTTGATGAAGGGTTTGCGATACTTACCTATCATATAAATAAATAATACTACACTATTCTCCACTAAAGCACTAATCTTAGAAATTAAACAAGCCCTAAAAAGATTATTCATAGAATAATTAGATAAAATCCGATTAATTTGTTAAGATTCTGATGTTAATATTTTAGTTAGAACTCCACATGAAGAACTTTTTTTTCCTTTTAATACTATTATTTAGCTTCGTTTCACTTTCATGTGACAGAGACGATTCAAATTATTTAACCGAATTTGAAGAGGGTCAATTTGAAGGAGAATTTATCAGATCTTCTCCCTGGGGATTTTATGTACCTTCTGATGTAAGTTTAACGCTCCGTAATGGAAACTTTGAGGGTACAAGCTCCAGAGCTAAATTTCCTGCAATATGCAGAGGTACTTATATAGTTGATGGAAATGAAATTCATTTTCAGAATGAATGTCCCTGGACTGCTGAGTTTGATTGGAGTCTAATTTTAAGTGGAACCTTTACTTATCAAATAGTTGAGGGTGAACTATACTTATTCAAAGGTGATCATGAAGGAATTCTCGATAATTATCAACTTTCTTTGACCAACTAGATCATTCATAAATATATTTCGGCAAATCCTCCGAGCAACTTTCCCTTCCATTAGCTATACTCGTTTAAAAGAGTTTAAGCCATGTATTTCATTTTTGATATAGAAACCGTTCCCGATTTTGAATTTATTCGTACTGTTCTACACGATCAGGATTCCGATCAGGAACAATTACTAGAAATAGCTTCTGAAGAATTGGCGCGTAATAAATCAGGCTTCCTCCCTCCTATGTATCATCGTATGGTTTCCTGGGTGGGGTTATGGATCGAGAATACAGGACAGCCCAAACAGAAAGTATCCTGGAATGGTAAAGATGAAAAAGAAGGCCTGCAAAAGATCTTCGAAGCCATCGGCACCTTCAAGGATTTCGGTTTGATCCATCACAACGGAAAAGGATTTGATATCCCGGTTCTCATCTACCGAGCAATGAAACATGGCTTACAAATGCCTGTTCGCCTAAACGACTATGACATCCGCTATCGCTACAGCAAGCATAATATTGATTTGGTGGATGAATTCAGTAATTACGGAGCCAGCTCATGGCCAAAACTGAAGCATCTTGGTCAGTTGATCGGAATTCCGTTCAAACAAACCGGAGAAGGAAATCAGGTGCTGGCTATGTTTGAAAAAGGTGAGTTGGATTTGATAGAACACTATTGTTATGAAGATGTAATGGCAACATACATCGTGTGGCTCTACCATCAGTTTACTACAGGACATATTCCTCAGGATCAATTTGAAAATTTAAAGGAACGTGCATTGAGTAAACTTGATGAAATTCAAAGTTAAGGCTTATGAAATTTCTTGTTTTTCTATTCTCGATCTTTTTTTTTCTCAATTCTAATTTAGCTCATGCTCAAAATTCTATCTCTTACATTTCAGAACAAGAAAAAAACCTGATTTCCTCCTGGGAAGCGTCCACTTTTAAAAATCATCCTTCCTATCTGCAGTTCTCCTATGTCACTGATGAACCGTCTGTTGTAGAGGAATTTTATCTGAAACATAAATCTGAACTCAGTAAAAAGATCAGGGATCGTGACTCCAACAAAAAGAAAGCTGAGACTATTTTTAAATACCTTCATGAAAATGTGTTTATACAATATGAATTAAATTCCCGAGTCAAAGATCTTGCAAACAGTAATAAATACAATTGTGTTACCGCCACTTCTTTTTTTGTAAGTATGGCAGAAGAGTTTGGCATCCCATTTCAAGTTTATGAAACCCCTGCTCATGTGTATGCATCGATTTCACATAGAAATGAAGAAGTAATCATAGAATTAACGGCTCCAAAAGATGGCTTTGATTTTGGCTCAAATATGGAATCACTTCTGCAAACACTTGTAGACAGTAAACTGATTTCTCGAGATGAATTAGCTGAAAAGGGCCCTGAACAACTTTATCAAGATTACATTGCTAGAACAATTCCAATTTCAAAAAAACAATTATTGGCTGTCCAGTATCATAATGAAGCATTGATTGAAGCTGAAAACGATTCCTATGTTGCAGCATACAATCAAATGAACAAAGCGATTTTTTTGTACCCAAATGAAACTTTTTCTGAAGCTTATAAATATATAATTACAATTTCCCAGCTGGATTTTACTATTGACGAATCTATGAAATACACTCTGTTGAATTCAGCCCTGAACTCAACAAAAAGTGATTCAACTCTGAGCTATACTTTTGTAAACTATTTAGGTGAGCTTATTGAAGATTTGCTCAAATTTGAAGAAAATTTTAATGAGGTTGAACAACTTCTTGAAGATACTGAAGTAAATATATTTTCAGATCCATTTCTAGAGCAAAAAATGAGGGAATTTAGAGTGTACACTTTCATTTCTTTTGCTCAAAACGCATCCTTAAAAGGAGAAACGATAAAAGCAAAATCTCAAATTGAGAAAGCTCTCGAACTGTCTCCGGAAAATAGCCGACTAATTACGTACTATATTTCAGTTACCAGCTCTCACGCTTTAAAACTTTCCCAATCGGGTTTGTTTCAAACAGCGAGATCCATAATTGATAATCTTGATCAGAACTATCCTGAGGGTTATCCTATAATAAAAGAGACCAAGGTACAGATTATTCTGGATGCTTTGGTTCCTATTCCTTTTGTGATTGAAAATCAGGATCGCCTTTTACCAGAGCTTGAACTTGCACGATCCATTCAGCCCGAAAATATTTACCTTAAATCTTTTTCAGTGAACGTATATCACGAATTAGCAATGCAACAGGTTCGCCGCTCAAACTATGAACAAGCAAAAAAACTGATTCTGGATGGTTTAAGTTATAACAATCAAGACCCCACCCTAAAATCTGATTTAGAGCTGATAAATGAAATTTTAAAATAAAGCAAACCCCTTTTAGACTTATTAAAAAAGCGCTTTCACAATAAATAATTAATAAATTTTATATAAATGATAAAAAATCATTAGTAATTTAGGTTAATTGTTTATTATAATTCAGTAATTAAATCACGTTAATTACTTCTGTTATATTTATGAAACGCTTTACCGCTCTTTCCTTTTTCTTGTTTTTATCAACTACTACTGTTTTAGCTCAGCCTATATCCGAAATCAATTCCGGTGACACCGCTTGGGTTTTAATAGCCACAGCCTTGGTAATGTTAATGACTCCTGCCGGTCTTGCTTTATTCTATGGAGGTCTTACACAAAATAAGCATGTACTAAATACTATTGGAATGAGCTACATGGCTTTTTGTACCGGTACCATAGTTTGGGTTATCATTGGATATTCGCTCGCATTTTCACAAGGCAACTCATTCATAGGTGGTTTAGACAATCTTCTGCTTTTCAATATTGGAGTTAATGATATTAGCGGTTCTATCCCTACCCTCCTATTTGTTGTTTTCCAAGGTACTTTCGCTGCAATTGCAGTAGCCATTGTAAGTGGTTCTATCATAGAACGAGTTCGCTTTTCAACCTGGGGTTTATTTTCAATTCTGTGGGTAATTATCGTGTATACTCCTATCGCACATTGGGTTTGGGGCGGCGGATTTTTAAGTGAGTCAGGCGAAATGGATTTTGCAGGCGGCACTGTAATTCATATAAATGCCGGTGTTGCAGGTTTAGTTCTTTCTTACTTAGTGGGGAAAAGAAAAGAACATAGCCTTGAAGAAGTACGTAAACCTTCGTCGATAAAGTTTATGGTCTTAGGGTCTGCTCTTCTTTGGTTTGGATGGTTTGGCTTTAATGGTGGAAGTCAATTAGCCGCAGACGGAATAGCAGCAAATGCTTTACTTGTTACTAATATTGCAGCTTGTGCCGGAGCCTTGATTT
>Ga0189291_100298_pt1 | contig 24479 bp, 27 predicted proteins | sample UW1redminimetaG_FD_130331 | JGI IMG/M metagenome (GOLD analysis project Ga0189291, IMG submission 130331) | Marine microbial communities from the Costa Rica Dome - UW179B-red mini metaG | ecosystem: Environmental > Aquatic > Marine > Oceanic > Photic zone | place: Costa Rica: the Eastern Pacific... | reverse complement strand
TCAGCCACATCGTGTCGACCTTCTCGCGCAAGCCGGTGTTCGGTTACCTCGGCATGGCCTATGCGATGGTTGCCATCGGTGCGGTCGGCTTCATCGTGTGGGCTCACCACATGTACACGGTCGGCCTGTCGCTCAACACGCAGCGCTACTTCGTCTTCGCCACCATGGTGATCGCGGTTCCGACCGGCGTGAAGATCTTCTCCTGGATCGCAACGATGTGGGGCGGGTCGATCACCTTCCGCACACCGATGATCTGGGCGATCGGCTTCATCTTCCTGTTCACCGTTGGCGGTGTGACGGGTGTGCAGCTGGCCAACGCCGGTCTCGACCGTGCCATGCACGACACCTACTACGTGGTTGCTCACTTCCACTACGTGCTGTCGCTCGGCGCCGTGTTCGCGATCTTCGCCGGCTGGTACTACTGGTTCCCGAAGATGACCGGTTTCATGTACAACCCGACGGTTGCCCGCATCCACTTCTGGGTCACCTTCGTCGGCGTGAACCTGGTGTTCTTCCCGCAGCACTTCCTCGGCCTGGCCGGCATGCCGCGCCGTTACATCGACTATCCGGATGCATTCGCCGGCTGGAACGCTGTGTCGTCCTACGGTTCGTACATCTCCGGTTTCGGTGTGCTGATCTTCCTCTACGGTGTCTGGGAAGCCTTCGCCAAGAAGCGCATTGCCGGCGACAACCCATGGGGTGAGGGTGCGACCACTCTGGAATGGCAGCTGACTTCGCCTCCGCCATACCACCAGTGGGAAAAGCTGCCGCGCATCAAGTAATCGCGCAGCCAGCAACAAGATCCAGGCCGCCGGGTCCATCCGGCGGTCTGATGCATAAAAGCCGGACATGACTGTCCGTTCCCCGGTAGCGGGGCCCGGTGAACCGGGAAATGAGAGAAAGGCAAATTGCCCATGGCAATGACCAATGAACATGATGCAATGACCACACCCGCCCAGGCGGTTGTTCTGGACGGCGATGCGGGCGATTTCTTCGCGCTGCTGAAGCCGCGCGTCATGTCGCTGGTTGTCTTCACCGCGCTCGTCGGTCTGCTGATGGCGCCCGGTGAAATCCATCCGGTGCTTGGCTTTCTCGCCATTCTGTCGATTGCCGTTGGCGCCGGTGCATCCGGTGCGCTCAACATGTGGTACGACGCCGACATCGATATCCTGATGGGCCGTACCGCCAAGCGCCCGATCCCTGCCGGACGGATTTCCGCCGAGACCACGCTCGGCTTCGGCCTGTTTCTTTCGGTTTTTTCGGTGGCGACCCTTGGCCTGATGGTCAACTGGCTCTCGGCCGGTCTGCTCGCCTTCACCATCTTCTTCTACGCAGTCGTCTACACGATGTGGCTCAAGCGCTCGACGCCGCAGAACATCGTCATCGGCGGCGCGGCAGGCGCTTTCCCGCCGATCATCGGCTGGGCCTGCGTCACCAATTCGATCTCGCTCGAGAGCATCGCCCTGTTCGCCATCATCTTTTTGTGGACCCCGGCGCATTTCTGGGCGCTGGCGCTGTTCAAGTCCGAGGATTACGGCCGTGCCGGCATTCCGATGCTGCCAAACGTGGCGGGCGAACGGACCACCAAGCACCAGATCGTTCTTTACGCCGTGCTGACCGCGATCGCCGGTGTGGTGCCGACCGTCATGGGCTTTGCCGGCATCGCCTATGGCGTGGTTGCCGCATTGCTCGGCGCTGCCTTCATCTGGTACTCGGTGCAGGTCTGGCGGATGCCGGACGGTGACGAGAAAATGATCCCGGCCAAGAAGCTGTTCGGCTATTCGCTGGTCTATCTGTTCGTCATTTTCACATCGCTTCTGATCGACGCGTTGGCGCCGAAAATCATCGGTCTGGTGGCATAATCATGGAACATGTCGAACTGACCGAGAAGCAGAAGAAGGCCCGGCGCTCGCGCTCCGTTGCGCTGGCAGTGGTTCTGGCCGTTCTGGCCGTGCTGTTTTACGTGGTCACGATCATCAAGGTCGGGCCTGGCATCTTCAACCGGCCGATGTGAGGGAGAGCTCGTGAGCGTGAAGCCGACCGAAACCAGCAAGACCCGGACCAACATGCGCATTGTCGTCGCGTGTTCGGCCTTCGTGGCCTCCATGGTTGGCGTCAGCTATGCCGCGGTTCCGCTCTACCAGCTGTTTTGCCAGGTTACCGGTTACGGTGGCACCACGCAGCGTGTCGAGCAGATGTCCGAGACGATCCTCGACCGCAAGATCAAGGTCCGGTTCGACGCCAACGTCGCCGTGGGTCTTCCTTGGGAATTCAAGCCGGTCCAGCGCGAAGTCGAGCTCAAGATCGGCGAGACCGTCCAGATCGCCTATACGGCCACCAACACATCGAAAGAGACCACCTACGGCCAGGCGACGTTCAACGTCACGCCGATGGCGGCAGGGGCCTATTTCAACAAGATCCAGTGTTTCTGCTTCACCGAGAACGAATTGAAAGCCGGTGAAACCTTGAACATGCCTGTCGTCTTTTTCGTCGACCCAGCAATTGTCGATGATCTGGACGCCAAAGACGTAACCACAATCACCCTTTCTTACACTTTCTTCCCCCATGCTTCGGAAAAACCCGTTGCAGCGGTGGCGGAGCCGGTGCAAGACAGCAATACCTTGTAAGACCAACGCTGCGCCGGACGGGTGGTCCGGGGCGGCAATGATGACCATCGGGGAAACTAAAATGGCCGACGCACATCAAACACACCACGACTACCACATCATTGATCCCAGCCCGTGGCCGTTGACCGGCTCGATCGGTGCGCTGGTGATGGCGCTTGGCGGCATCGGCTGGATGCAGGGCATGAAGGGAGCGGATTCGCTTCTCGGCCTGCCGATCACCAATCCGGTGATGTTCCTGGTTGGCCTGGCCATCGTTCTCTACACGATGTTCGGCTGGTGGGGCGCGACCATCAAGGAAGCCCATGAGGGTCATCACACCCGCGTGGTCAGCATGCATCTGCGCTACGGCATGATCATGTTCATCGCTTCCGAAGTGATGTTCTTCGTTGCCTGGTTCTGGGCCTTCTTTGACGCCAGCCTGTTTGCCGATGAGGCTCATCAGGTCGCACGCGTCGCCTTTACCGGTGGCCAGTGGCCTCCGGTTGGCATCGAGGTTCTCGATCCGCTGCACCTGCCGCTCTACAACACCGTCATCCTGCTGCTGTCGGGCACCACGGTGACCTGGGCGCACCATGCCCTGCTGCATGGCGACCGCAAGGGCCTGATCAACGGCCTGACCCTGACTGTTGTGCTTGGTATCCTGTTTTCGATCGTGCAGGCCTACGAATATGCGCATGCACCGTTCGCCTTCAAGGAATCGATCTACGGCGCGACCTTCTTCATGGCCACCGGCTTCCACGGCTTCCACGTTCTGGTTGGTACCATCTTCCTGATCGTCTGCCTGATCCGCGCGATGAAGGGCGACTTCACCCCGAAGCAGCACTTCGGTTTCGAGGCTGCAGCCTGGTACTGGCACTTCGTTGACGTTGTCTGGCTGTTCCTGTTCTTCTCGATCTACGTCTGGGCATCCTGGGGTGCGCCGATCTACCACGGCTGAGACAGACCTGGATCCAGTTATTGAATGGGGCGGCGGGGAAACCTGCCGCCCCGTGCGTTTGAGTCCTAGAAGTTGATTGAGTGAGCAAGGAAGACGACCGATGAGCAAGGATGAAGCCCATTACCCGCCGGTCGATCCGGTATCCGTCGGTTTGCGCGGCCGTTGCCCACGCTGCGGCGAGGGGGCCTTGTTCAACGGCCTGCTCAACGTCAAACCGAAATGCGGCGTCTGCGGTCTCGACAATTCCTTCGCCGATGCCGGAGACGGTCCCGCGGTCTTCGTCATCCTGATCATCGGCTTCATTGTCGTCGGTCTGGCGCTGTGGCTCGAGGTCAATTACAGCCCGGCGCTGTGGGTGCACCTGATCATGTGGATCCCGTTGTCGACGGTGCTGTCGCTGGTGCTGCTGCGCGCGCTGAAGGGCCTGATGATCGCGCTGCAGTTTCGCCACAAGGCGGCCGAGGGAAAGATCGACCGTGGCTGAAGCACAAGACGCCGGGCATTCACGCAGCAGCGGGCGCTTCTGGCTGGCTGTCGTGCTGTTGCCGATAGTGCTGGCAATCCTCGTTTCGCTCGGGACCTGGCAGGTCCAGCGGCTCTACTGGAAGGAGGCGTTGCTTGCAGCCATCGATGAGCGCAGCCATGCCGAGCCGGTCAGCCTCGAATCAATCGAGGCCGCGCTCGCATCCGGTGCGCCGATCGAATACCGCACCATGCATGCCTCCGGCCGTTTCCTGAATGACAAGGAACGCCATTTCTTTGCGACCTTTGAAGGCCAGACCGGCTACTACGTCTACACGCCGCTGGAACTCGATGACGGCCGCTTGTTGTTCATCAATCGCGGTTTTGTACCTTACGATCTGAAAGAACCATCCACCCGCCCGCAAAGCCTGATCGCCGGAAATCAGCAGGTCAACGGGCTTGCCCGCGCCCGGCTGGCCGAAAAACCGTCCTTCATGGTTCCCGAAAATGACGAGGCGGCAAACATCTTCTACTGGAAGGATCTCGACCGGATGGCGGCTTCCGTCGGTCTGCCGGCAGACAGGGTGCTGCCGTTCTTCCTTGATGCCGATGCGACCCCGGTGCCCGGCGGCTTGCCCATGGGCGGGGTCACGGTCATCGACCTGCCCAACAGCCACCTGCAATACGCCATCACCTGGTATGGTCTGGCGCTTGCCCTGGCCGGCGTCAGTGTTTTCGCCTGGATCAGGCGAAAATCCTGATCGTGACTGGCGCGCCACCGCGCCGGCGTGGTACCCCGGTGCCAGGAGCGAACTGAAGGGGAGTTCAGGTGGCACTTCTGGCAATGATCCTCGTGGCGCTGGTCGCCCTCGAACACATCTATATTCTCGTGCTGGAGATGTTTCTCTGGACAACGCCGCGCGGCATGAGGGCTTTTGGCCTGAAGCCCGAGCAGGCCGAGCAGACCAGGGTGATGGCCGCAAACCAGGGCCTCTATAACGGCTTTCTCGCCGCCGGCCTGATCTGGTCGCTGCTCCATCCGGATGCTGCCATTGCATTCCAGCTCAAACTGTTTTTTCTTGGCTGTGTTGTGGTGGCCGGCCTATATGGTGGCGCAACCGCGTCGCGCAAGATCTTCGTGATTCAGGCGCTTCCAGCAGCCCTGGCGTTGATCGCCGTCGTTCTCGCCGTCTGAAACTGTAAAAGAGCCTATGAACCGAACTCCCCTGACAATCAGGCTATGCGGGCCGCGCGGATTTTGCGCCGGTGTCGATCGCGCCATCCAGATCGTGGTGCTGGCGCTGAAGAAATACGGCGCGCCGGTCTATGTCCGTCACGAGATCGTCCACAATCGTTTCGTCGTCGAAGGCCTCGAAGCGCTCGGTGCGATCTTTGTCGAGGAACTCGATGAGATCCCGGCGGAGCATCATTCCCAGCCGGTGATATTCTCGGCCCATGGCGTTGCCAAATCGGTGCCCGCCGACGCCGAGGCGCGCAACCTGTTCTATCTCGACGCCACCTGTCCGCTGGTCTCCAAGGTCCACAAGCAGGCCATGCGGCACGAACGGTTGGGCCGGCATGTCGTGCTGATCGGCCACAAGGGGCATCCGGAAGTCATCGGCACCATGGGGCAATTGCCGCAAGGCGCAGTCACCCTGGTGGAAACGGTCGGCGATGTCGACGCTTTCGAACCTGCAGATCCCGCAGCTCTCGGCTTTGTCACCCAGACGACGCTGTCGGTGGACGATACCGCCGACGTGATCGCCCGGCTTCATTCGAAGTTCCCGCAGATCACGGCGCCTGCGGCGGAATCGATCTGCTACGCCACCACCAACCGCCAGGATGCGGTCAAGCAGGCAGCGCCCGGCTGCGATCTGTTCGTGGTGGTCGGCGCGCCCAATTCGTCCAATTCCAAGCGGCTTGTCGAAGTCGCACTGAAGGCCGGCGCCAGGCAGTCCATCCTGTTGCAGCGCGCCCACGAGATCGATTGGGACGCCATCGGCGATATCCGGCTGCTCGGGGTGTCGGCGGGCGCATCGGCGCCGGAAGTTGTCGTCGCCGAGATCATCGACGCCTTCAAGGCACGGTTTGATGCCACCATCGAACTGGCCGAAACGGTTCAGGAAACCGAGAATTTTCTGGTCAACCGCGAACTTCGCGATGTTGAGCTGACCACCGCCGATATGGCATTTGTCAACGGAGAGCGGTGAGAATGGCTGTCTATACCGATGTGAATGAGGAGCAGCTCAAGGCGTTTCTCGAAGAGTATGATGTCGGCACGTTGCTGTCCTACAAGGGCATTGCCGAAGGGGTGGAGAACTCCAATTTCCTGCTCCGCACCAGCAAGGACACCTTCATCCTCACGCTTTACGAAAAGCGGGTCAATCGCGACGATCTGCCGTTCTTCCTCGGGCTGATGGATCACCTCGCGCTCAAGGGACTGAGCTGCCCGCTGCCGATCGCACGCCGCGATGGCGGCCATCTTGGCGAACTGGCCGGCCGTCCGGCGGCGATGGTCTCGTTCCTTGACGGGGCCTGGCTGCGCAAGCCGCAGGCCCAGCACTGCCGCGAGGTCGGGCGCGCGCTTGCCGCCATGCATGTCGCCGGCAATGATTTCCCGATCCGCCGTGCCAACGGCCTCACGGTGGCCAATTGGCGGCCCTTGTGGGAAGGTTCGCGCGACCGCGCCGATGAGGTCCAGCCGGGACTGAAGGACGAGATCGACCAGGAACTGGCAGCGCTTGAAAAGCATTGGCCGGGCAACCTGCCGGAAGGGGTGATCCATGCCGATCTATTCCCTGACAATGTGTTCTTCATCGAAGATGACCTGTCGGGCCTGATCGACTTCTATTTCGCCTGCAACGATTTCCTCGCCTACGACGTCGCCATCTGCCTCAATGCCTGGTGTTTTGAAGCGGACGGCGCATTCAACCACACCAAGGGCATGGCGCTGATCGACGGCTATGTGTCCGTGCGCCCGTTGAACGACAGCGAGGCGGAAGCGCTGCCGTTGCTGGCGCGCGGCGCGGCCTTGCGCTTCTTCCTCACCCGTCTGCATGATTGGCTGACCACGCCGGAAGGTGCGCTGGTGGTCAAGAAGGATCCGCTGGAATACCTCCGCAAACTGCGCTTCCATCGCCAGGTTGCCTCCGGCTCCGAATACGGTCTTCGCACCGGGGATTTGACATCTTGAAGCACGTCGAGATTTTCACTGACGGTGCCTGTTCAGGCAATCCCGGCCCTGGCGGCTGGGGCGCCATCCTGCGTCACGGCGCAGCCCAGAAGGAGATGTCGGGCGGCGAGGCGGAAACCACCAACAACCGCATGGAGCTGCTGGCGGCGATCACCGCGCTCAACGCGCTGAAAAGTCCCTGCGAAGTCGATCTTCATACCGACAGCAAATATGTCATGGATGGCATTTCAAAGTGGATTTTCGGCTGGAAGAAGAACGGCTGGAAAACCGCCAACAAGAAGCCGGTGAAGAACGCCGAGCTGTGGCAGGCGCTGGATGAGGCCAACAGGCGTCACAAGGTCAAATGGCACTGGGTCAAGGGCCATAACGGAAACGTGGAAAACGAACGCGCCGACGAGCTGGCACGTGAGGGCATGGAACCGTTCAAAAAATAAACGGCGCCCCGCAGGAGCACCGTTTGGAAGTCCGCATTCTCTGTAAAATCAGAGCTGCTCGAGCAGCGCCGCCGCGCCGGAGGTGACAGCCTGTCCCGGGCTGTCTTCGATGTTGAGAGCGGTCACCGTGCCGTCTTCGACAATCATCGAATAGCGCTTCGAGCGGATGCCGAGCGTGCCGGCCGAGAGATCTGCTTCCATGCCGATTGCCTTGGTGAAGTCGGCGTCCCAGTCCGACAGGTAACGCAGCTTGCCGGTGCCGTTGGTGGCCTTCTCCCAGGCGCCCATGACGAACGCATCATTGACCGACACCACGGCAATCTCGTCTACGCCCTTTGCCAGAATGGCGTCGCGGTTCTCGATGTAACCGGGCACATGGTTGAGGTGACAGGTCGGCGTGAAAGCGCCAGGTACGGCGAACAACACGATTTTCTTGCCGGCAAACAGGTCGCTGACCTTTGTCTCCGTCATGCCATCCGCGGTTTTTTCCTTGAAGGTGGCTTCTGGCAGTTTGTCCCCAATTGCAATCGTCACGTCGGCGCTCCTTTTGTGCCGTTGATCATGGTTGCAATCTAGGTGCCGCGGCGTGAAATACGAGACTTGCTTTTGAAAAATTTAGGTCCGAATCAATTCCGCGGTGAGAGCTCGACCGGAAGGCTTTGCCCGATGGCCCGTTGCCCCAGCGTCACGACGATTTCGAGAGGGACTGTCTCACTGTCAGCGGCCCTGTCGGGAAGGCTCTCGACACGCACGGACCACGTCACCAGACCGCCTTCGTCACTGTTCAATTTCGGCGGCGCAAACGCAAATCCCTCCGGTCCGGCGACGAACAATTCCGGTTTTACCCCCGAAGGCCGGAATGCGGGCAGGGTGGCCGACAGTGTGAGTTGCTTGCTGTTTGTGTCGAACACGGCTTTCTCAATGCTGAAATCCGGACCGGCGGCTTCGGGCAGCCGGGCAAATGCACTTTCGACCGCTGCCGTGGCCAGATCATGAGCGTTCACGTCGGCGGGCAGGTCGACAACCAGTTCGGCCTGGAACGGAACGCAGATCTTTTCGCAGATGCCGATAAAGGCCTCGGCCCGGATCTGTGCCTCGCCTGAAGCGGTGCGGTGAAAAATCAGCGGAAACTGAACCGGCGCGGTGTACCCGGCCCAGATTGCATAGCCGTCATCAACACGCACCGGCGGCGGGTAGGCTATCGCCTCGAACGCGACACCGCGGCTTTGGGAAAAATCCAGCATTGGCGGAATGCCGGCGCCACCGGGATCGCGCCAGTAGGTCTTCCAGCCGGGCTCCAGCGCGATATCCAGGAAACCCGCGATTGTTCCGTCTTCGCGCGGCGTGGGATCGACCACGAGCCGCATGCTGCCGCCCTCGGTTTCAGCCCAGCCGCTGTCAAGCGCCCAGGCCGGTGACATGCTCAGGGCAAGCGCGATTGATGGGCTGGCGAGGGCAAGAAACAGCCGGTGGAAAGGGCGGAAGAGACGGTGTTTTAACATGCGGCCATTCTAGCGGGAGCGGGCTGAGCAAATCCATTCAATAGCGAGGCCCGGCCTCTCATTTTTACGTGACTGAAGTTTGTGAGACGGATTACCGCACATTGATATGGGTGCAAGCCCTTTCCAAAAACCTGAAACTTGCTAGGTTTGATGTATGCTCGGGATTGAAAACCAATTGTCCCGGCGGAAGCGGGGATGTCTGGACGGACATTTTCTGATCGCCATGCCGGGAATGAACGACGAGCGCTTCGAGCGCACGGTCATTTTCGTTTGCGCCCATTCCGAGGATGGCGCCATGGGCTTCATCCTCAATCGCCCGCAGCCTCTGCAGTTTGAGGAATTGCTCGACAATCTTGATCTTGACAGTGCCCGGAAGACGAAGGATTGCCCAGTCGGAGACGCGGATCTGAGCGAGTGCGCCCGGGATTTCCCCATCCAGCTCGGCGGTCCGGTCGATGCAGGGCGGGGATTTGTTCTCCATTCCGACGACTACATGAGCCAGTCGACGATGCCGGTGAACGACGATCTCTGCCTGACCGCGACCGTGGACATCCTGCGGGCCATCAAGGAAGGCCGTGGCCCCAAGCGGGGCATCATGCTGCTCGGCTACGCCGGCTGGGCGGCCGGGCAACTCGAGAACGAAATCTCGGCCAACACATGGCTGAGTTGCCCGGGGCAGGATGATATCGTCTTCGATCAGGACCATTCCGGCAAATACGACCGGGTTCTGGCCTGTATGGGCATTACGCCGGCGATGCTGTCCATCCAGGCCGGCCACGCCTGACACCAGCCAGTGAACGTGGCTTTGCTTCAAGCCGAGCCGTGTCAGTTGGCCTTGGCCACCGGAAAGCGCTCTTTGAGAAGTTTCTGAACCGATTCCGAGCCGATAGGCGGGCCGAACAGGAAGCTTTGGCCGTAGTCGCAGCCGATTTCCGACAGCGTGATCGCATCGCCTTCCGAGGCCACGCCCTCGGCCACGACCTGCATGTCCAGCTGCTTGGCAAGGTTGACGATGGAACGGATCAGAACGCCGCCCTTCTCCGATTGGTCGACCACCAGTGACTTGTCGATCTTGATGGTCTTGAACGGAAACCGCGTCAGGTAGGACAGCGATGAATGCCCGGTTCCGAAATCATCGAGCGTCAGGCCGATGCCGGCATCGGCGAGCCGGGACAGGGTCATCAGCGCCTGCTGCGGATTGTGCATGACAAGGGATTCGGTCAATTCGAGGCGGAAGCGGGTCGGGTCGCTTTGCGTCGCCGAGATCACCTTGATCACGTCATTGCACAAATCGCTCTTGAGCAATTGCGCGCTCGACAGGTTGACCGACATGAACACCGGGATTTCGCCAATCGCCGCCTGCCACAGCGCCAGGTCTTCCGCAGCCCGCTTGAGCGAGTACATGCCGAGTTCGAGGATCAGGTCGGAGGTCTCTGCCACCGGAATGAACTCCGATGGCGGCACCGTCCCGCGCTTCGGGTCTTCCCACCGCAGCAGGGCTTCAAAACCCGCGATCTCGGCATCCTTCAGTTCCACGATCGGCTGGTAGACCAGCGTCAGCTCGTTTCTTTCCAGCGCGCGCCTGAGGTCGCTTTCCAGCCGCTGCCTGTCCGATCCCACGGTCCGGAATGCCGGACGGAAGGGTTCGATCCGGTTGCCGCCGAAACGCTTGGCCTGGTACATCGCCAGTTCCGCGTCCTTCATCAGGTCGTCGGGGACGGCGTTGCTTTCGACCCAGGTGACCAGGCCGATTGAAGCTGTCAGCCGGATATCCTCTCCGGCAAAGTCGATCGGAGCGGATATCGCCTTTGAGATCGCCTCCGCCAGGGCCGCGACCTTGTCCGGATCCTGCTCGGAGACCAGCACCAGTCCGAACTGGTCGCCTGATATGCGCGCCAACGTGTCGTGCGGCTTGAGCAGGCGTTTGAGGCGGCGTGTCAGGGCAAGCAATATGGTATCGCCCACCGACATGCCGAGCTTGTCATTGACCTGCTTGAAGCGATCGAGATCGATCATGAACACGCTGGGGCGAACGTCGGGATTGAGCTCGGCCAGGCTGATCATGGTCTGCAGCCGGTCGAGGAACAATTGCCGGTTCGGCAGGCCGGTCAGATTGTCGTGCACTGCATTGTGCAACAGCCGGTCTTCGGAGGTTTTCTGTTCGGTGACGTCGATCACCGTTCCGACGCAGCGGATCACTTCACCGTTCGAGCCGAGCACCGGACGTGCCCTCAGCGCCATCCAGTGGTAGTGCCCGTCTTCGGCGCGCATCCGGAACTGGTGGTTGAGCCGGCCCTTGCGGTGCTCAAGCAATACGTCCAGCGTGGTTCGGAACCGGTCGCGGTCATCGGCATGAATGCGCGGCAGCCAGTTGCGCGCAGGCCCTGCCAGCGCACCTGGCGAAAGACCCAGCTGCGGGGACAGATCGGGCGAGGTGACGACCCGGTCCCGGACGACGTCCCAGTCCCAGACCGTGTCCCCGGATCCCGCCAGCGCCATCGCCTGGCGTTCCATGTCGGAGAAAAGGCCCTGATTGTAAGCACCGCCGGCAAAGGCGTGCTGCATCACCGTAAATCCCATCAACAGCACGATCAGCACCAGGCCGCCGCCAAGTGCGGGTTGCACGATGTCGTTGGCGAGTTGCCCCGTCACGGTCACCCAGGCGCCGAACAGCCAGCACATGATCAACGCCCAGGTCGGGATCAGCATCACCGCCCTGTCGTAGCGGTTGAAGCCGAGATAGGCGATCAGCGCCACGCCGGCCAGGGAGGTCGCGGCAAACGACAGGCGCGCAATCCCGGACGCCACCGGCGGGTCGTAGATCGCTACCGCGAAAAGCCCGCCAAGGCCCAGGATCCAGGCCACCGTCACGTAGGACAGGTTGGTGTGCCAGCGATTGAGATTGAGATAGGTGAACAGGAAGACGACAAGCCCGGTCGCCAGCAGCACTTCGGTCCCGGACCGCCATATCCGCTCGTCACCCGGCGTTACACTGATGAGCTTGGAGAGGAAGCCGAAATCCACCGAGACATAGGCCAGAACGGCCCAGGCCAGCGCCGCGGTGGCCGGAAGCATCGACGTACCCTTGACGACGAACAGAATGGTCAGGAAGACGGCGAGGAGGCCGGCAATCCCGAGCACGATGCCGCGATAGAGCGTGTAGGCGTTGACCGTGTCCTTGTAGGCTTCCGGCTCCCACAGATAGATCTGCGGCAGATCCGGCGCCGCCAGCTCGGCAACAAAGGTAATGACCGTTCCCGGGTTGAGGGTGATGCGGAAAACATCGTCCTCGCTGCTTATAACCTTGTCGAGCGCAAACCCCTCGCTCGGCGTAATGCCAAGGATACGGGCAGAGCCGAGATCCGGCCACAACAGGCCTGATCCGACCAGCCGGAAATGCGGCGCCACGATTAGCCGGTCGATCTGTTCATCGGTCACGTTGGCCAACGCAAACACGGCCCAGTCGCCGGAATGCTGGGGCGAACTGGCGCGCACCTCGATGCGCCGGACAATACCGTCCGCGCCCGCTGCCGTGGACACCTGAAAGGCTTCCCCGCGGCGTTTGTAGATCTCGGTTGTCGCTGTCAGGTCGAGCGCCGTGTCTTCCCGGCTGATCTTGACCGGTTCGATCGCCTGCGCGGCCGGCGCAAAAGCCAGCACAACGCAGAAAACAAGCAAACCGAAGACCGCCTGATAGCGATTGCCTGCCAGTGCGCCAAGGCGCCTGATTGAAGTGAAGCAGGGTTTATATTTCATCCGCCGGAACCGGATCCTTTCGCGCGTATGGACTGCCAGTCCTCGGCAATCAGCGCGTAAAGCAGGTGATCACGCCAGGCACCGTTGATTTTCAGGTAGCCGTTCAAGTATCCCTCGCGCTGAAAACCGACCTTTTCAAGGAGGCGTTGGCTCCTTTCATTATCGGGAATACAGGCCGCCTCTATCCGGTGCAACCGCATCCTGTCAAACACATGGGGAAGGAGGCCTCTGAGCGCATCGCTCATCAGGCTTTTGCCAGCGTATTGTTCGCCCATCCAGTAGCCCAGCGAGCAGGATTCCGCCACGCCCCGCTTGATCGATCCGAGTGTCACGCCGCCGACAATGTGCCCGTTGGACTTCTTGCAGACAAACAACGGCAATGCCACGCCGGTTTCACGGTCGGAATCATAACGGCGAATGCGGTGGCGGAACGCCGTGCGTGTCAGGTCATCCTCGGGCCAGCGAGGCTCCCAGGGCTCGAGAAAGGCCCGGCTCGCTGCGCGCAGCCGGCTCCATTCGGCGAAATCGCCGATCACCGGATGGCGAAGGAAGGTTTTGTGCCCCTCGATCCGGAACTCTTCCTGGGTCCGGTTGCGGAAGCGAAACACCGGAGGCGCCATGACAGGGGTAATCCTTACGGCTTTATTCGGCTGCGGCGGTTCGCCCGCCATGCTGACTGAGCGTCTGAGCCATGTCGGGAACCGAAAGCAGGCTGTCGACCGGTCCGATCGCCGAGACCGTGATCGGCGTGTCGAAGAACAGACGGCCTGCAAGTTCGGATAGACGTTGCGGCGTCAGGTTGGCCAGTCGCTCCATCAATTCCTCATTGCTCACCGGCCGGCCAAACAACAACATCTGGCGGGCGATCTGACTGGCGCGTGCAGCCGGGCTTTCCTGCGCCATCAACAGGCCGGAGCGCACTTGCGCCCGGGAGCGGTTGATTTCCTGCTCCTCGACGCCATCTGCCGTTTTCGCCAGTTCGGATAAAATGACCGGGATCAGTTCTTCCAGATCGTCCGAACCGGTCGCGGCGTGAACGCCGAACAGGCCCGAATCCGAAAAGCCCCAGTGAAACGCATAGACCGAGTAGCACAGGCCGCGTTTTTCCCGGACTTCCTGGAACAGTCGTGACGACATGCCGCCGCCAAGGATATTGGCAAGCAGCTGCGAGCAATAGAAATCCCGCACCTGGTAGGCGCGGCCTTCGAAGCCGATCATCACCTGCGCGTCCATCAGGTCGCGGCTTTCCCGGTAATCGCCGCCTGTGTAGGTGGCCTTGGGAATGGAGCGCAACAAGGTGCCGGTTGGCTTGATTGTCTGGCCGAAGCTGGCGTCAATGAGTTTGACAAACGCGTCGTGATCTATCGCGCCGGCCGCCACGACAACGATGCGGTCGCCGGTGTAATGGCGCGCAAGGTAAGCGCGGATCTGATCCGGCGTGAAAGCCTTGACCGTTTCCGGTGTCCCCAGAATCGGCCGTCCGATGGTCTGTTCGCGGAAGGCTGCTTCGGTGAACTTGTCGTAGACCACATCGTCCGGCGTGTCGTTCGCTGCACCGATTTCCTGAAGGATGACATGCTTTTCGCGCGTCAGTTCATCCTCGTCGAAAACCGAATTGGTCAGGATGTCATGCAGGATATCGACGGCAAGCGGGACGTGGTCCTTGAGCACTCGTGCGTAATAGGAGGTTGTTTCCGTTGACGTCGCGGCGTTGACTTCACCGCCGACATTTTCGATCTCTTCGGCAATCTGGCGTGCCGTGCGTTTGTGGGTTCCCTTGAACGCCATGTGTTCAAGCAGGTGCGCGATGCCATGTTCCTCTGCGGTTTCGTCGCGCGAACCGGATTTCACCCAGACCCCAAGCGCCACGCTCTCCAGATGAGGCATGGTCTCGGTAACCACCGTGACGCCGTTGTCGAGGCGTGTAGTATTGACTTTCATGCTGTCACTTTCCCCGGATCAACGTGCGGCCCGTGTCAGTGACAGGATATGGGCTTCCACCACGTCCTGTTCATTGGGCACGACGCTGAACCGTTCCTCCCGTTGCATTAGGTCAGAGAGCCACGACGGGAGCGCGGGGTCAATACCACAGGCTTGTTTTACGGCGTCCGGAAACTTGGCCGGATGCGCGGTTGCGAGCGTAATCATTGCTGCCGACGGCTTTTCCATCCGGGCAGCGACATGGACACCGACCGCCGTATGCGGATCAAGGACATAGCCGGTTTGTGCCTGGACATCGCGAATGACGGCCTTGACCTGACGTTCGCTGGCCCGGCCGGCCCGGAATTCCTTGCGGATTGCCTTGAGCGCCGGTTCGGCAATATCGAAGGCGCCGGATTGCTTCAGCCCCGACATGGCCCGGCGGACCGCTTCGGGATCCCGGTCATTGGCGTCAAACAGCAGCCGTTCGAAGTTCGACGAAATCTGGATGTCCATCGATGGCGAGGTGGTCGGGTTGACGCCGCGCATCTCGTAGCGCCCGGTCCTGAGCGTGCGTGCCAGAATGTCGTTTTCATTGGTGGCGATCACCAGTTTGGCAATCGGCAGCCCCATGCGCTTGGCCGAGTAGCCGGCGAAAATATCGCCGAAATTGCCGGTCGGAACCGTGAACGAGACCTTGCGGTCAGGTGCGCCGAGCGAAACCGCGGCCGTGAAATAATAGACGATCTGGGCCATGATCCGGGCCCAGTTGATCGAGTTGACGCCGGACAGCCGCACCTGCTCGCGGAAAGCAGTGTGATTGAACATGGCTTTGACCAGGTCCTGGCAATCGTCGAAATTGCCCTTCAGCGCCAGCGCGTGCACGTTCGAAGCGTTCGACGTGGTCATCTGCCGCTGTTGCACCGGCGAGACCCGGCCTTCCGGGAACAGAATGAAGATGTCGGTGCGGTCGCGTCCGGCAAATGCATCGATAGCCGCACCTCCGGTGTCGCCCGAAGTGGCGCCGACAATCGTCGCCCGTTCGCCGCGTTCGGCCAGCACATGATCCATCAGCCGTGCGATGAGCTGCATCGCCACGTCCTTGAAGGCCAGCGTCGGGCCGTGAAACAGTTCGAGCACAAAGGAGTTCGCACCGCTTTGCACCAGCGGCGCGACCGCCGGGTGACGGAAGCCTGCATAGGCCTCGTCGATCATCGAGCGCAGCGCGTCAGCCTCGATTTCACCGGCGGTGAACGGCTCGATCACGCGGAAAGCGATCTCCTGATAGTTCTGGCCGCGCATTGACCGGATGTCCTTGCGCGAAAATGTCGGCCATTCGCGCGGAACGTAAAGACCGCCGTCGCGGGCAAGGCCCGCCAGAAGCGCGTCGCTGAAACCCAGTGCGGGCGCTTCGCCCCGTGTCGAAATATAGTCCACAGACATGTTCTCCGGTGGTGGACGCGGATCGCGCAAGATGAGATAACGCCGGTCGATTTTCCGCCGCGCGGCTGATATAGACCATGGGCGGTCGTCATGCAAAGGCCACACACCTGTTACAGGAAGTTGTCTTTTGCATCGGGTGAATGAAGGTAGGTATATCGTGTCAAAAAATCTGTTGCGTTTCGCCCCGGTCCTGATCAGCGCAGCGCTGATTGCCGGCTGTAACTCGGTCGATCCACGTGCGGTTCTCGGCGGCGGCAGTCAGCAGGCGGCGGTCGACCCGGCCACCAATGCGGAAGTGGTTCAGGGCGCTTGCCCGGTGGTCACGCTGCGCGAGGGCACGGCCTACTACACAAGTTATGTCAAAGGTGGCGATGGCGATCCCGCCAAGGTGATCCACCAGGCGTCGATTTCCGACACGACACGGCAATGCCGGATCAGCGGCGACCAGATGATTGTCACGGTCGTGGTCTCCGGCCGCGTTGTCACCGGTCCGGCGGGCAAGGCGGGTGAGGTGAATGTTCCGCTGCGCGTCGCCGTCGTCGATGGCGAGAACGTGCTCTATTCGGAGCTGCAGAAACAGCCCGTGATCATCGCCCAGGGCGGGGCAGCCGAGCAGTTCATCTTCACCAACGCCAATGTCAGCTTTCCGGCCAGCGCGTCGCGCACCGCCAAGCTCTATGCCGGCTTTGATCCGGGCCCGTACAACACGCCCTGATCCAGAACGCCTGAACACCAATTTGAGTGTGGCTGACCGCGCTGCGGTTCAGAGCAATTCGGACCAGCCGGCAAGCGCTTCGACGGTCGCCGGAAGATCTGCCATGCGGCTGATCACGGTTTCCGCGCCGGCTTCGGTCAGCCTGTCGGCGTGACCGGGATAGCTGTGCGACCCGCCGGTGAAGCCAACCACGCGCATGCCTGCCGCAGAGGCCGCATGAATGCCGTGCATGGAATCCTCGATCACCAGGACATTGGCGGGCTTTGCCTCAAACTGCGCCGAAGCGTGCAGGAACACGTCCGGTGCCGGTTTGGTGCGGCCTTCGCCAACTTCCTTGGCCGAATAGACATGATCGCCGAACAGCCGGTCGATGCCGGTGCGGGCAAGCATGGCCTTCAGCCGGTGAGCGGAAGAATTCGAACAGATGCAGCGCGGGCCCTTGATCCGCGCGATCGCGGCCGCAGCGCCATCAATGGCCCGGACCTCGGCTGCAAGCTTCTTGTCGAGCAGCTTCTCGGATGCGTCGAGCAGGTTCGCTGAGAACGGGATGCTGGCTTCGCGCTCGACCTCGAACAGGATGTCCTTCCAGGTCAGTCCGGCAAAGCGCTCGGCCATCTCCTCGGCGCTGATCGGGAAGCCCGCATCGGTCAAAAGCTTCGATTCAACCTCTGCTGCAATGATCTCGCTGTCGACCAGAACGCCGTCGCAATCAAAGATGATGAGGTCGAAACCAGCCATGGGAGTGTCCTGTGTCGAAAAATACGGGGAGGGAAGGAAAGCGCCACCGACCTACAGCAAGCCGGGATCACAGGCAAGGTTCGCATAATTGTCAACTCAGTTGACAATGCTTTGTGTCTTGATGCAATGTCCCGCCATGGAAAATGACATCCGCACTCCGCTGCCGGAGCAAGACACCATTGAAGCCTTCTATCATGCGGTTCGCCTGACACGGCCGTTGTTGCGGCATGTCACCGCCAGCGTCGATTCAGGCGCCCGCGCACATGGCGTGACCGTGAGCCAACGCGCGGTTCTCGAGGCCTTGTATGAAGGCGGCGCGATGACCGGTCCGAAGCTAGTCGAAGTCCTGGCGCTCAAGCGTCAGTTCGTCTTCCGCATGCTGGCAGAGACCGACCGGAAGGGGTTTACCGCGCGCGCGCCGAACCCGCGGCGGGCACGGGCCTATCTGCACTCGCTGACAGAGAAGGGGCGCGACGCCCTCGCAGCGATCCGCGCCGATGAACTCGCAGCACTCAAAGCGTTTGCAGCCTCCATGCCGCCGCGCGATATCGCGGCCTGGAACTCGGTTCAGAAGCAGCTCGCCGCCTTCTTTGCCGAGCGGGTGAGATCGCAGACTTCAGACGACAACGATGATGGAGATTGAAATGCAGGTTCTGGTCTATATCGGTGGGGCGCTGCTGCTTTTGGTAGCCTATACGGTCTGGGGCATGATCCGCATGCAGACACCGACCGGAGGCCGGCCTATCGATTCTGCCGCCCGGCCCGGTGAAGTCATGGTGGTCATCGATGTCCAGGAGGATTTCACCTCTGCATCAACCTATGACCCCGGGACCGTTGAGCAGACCCTCTCTCGGATCAATGCTCTGCTGGCAGACGCCCGCGACAAGGGCGTTCCGGTCTTAAATATCAGGCACGTCTTCAAGGGAGCTTACGTCAATCTTCTTGTACGGCTGCTTTCCGGCGGGCGTGGCGGTGCTCGCTCGGCTGGCCTGGGCACGGACCAGCGGCTCCATCTCGGCGCCGATGCGGAATTCGTCAAGCACAGGGGGGATGCCTTCTCCAATCCGGAATTCGAAAAGTGGCTGGATCAGCACGGCATAGGCAAGCTGGTCATTGTCGGGCTGGACGGCAATGCCTGCGTGAAATCCACTGCGGATGGAGCCCTGAACCGGGGGTATCGTGTTGAAATCGTTGACGATGCTGTTCTTGCCCACTCCGCCTCCGGCTGGGCCGGCCAGAAGGTCCGGCTGAAGGCGAGGGGAGCGTTGATCGCGACCTGATACGGTCTTACGCCAGGGTTTACGCGCCATTCACCAGATGTTTACCCTGTTCGGTAACCATAAGGCTCAGTTGTTGTGTACGCGTAGTGTGAGTTTCAAATGGCCCGATCTGTTTCGCTTTCCGGAATTTCTGCCGTCAATGCCACCCGCCAGTCATGGCTCGACACCATCATCAAGGGTGATTGTGTGGCTGCCCTTGAGGCGCTTCCCTCGAATTCGGTCGACGTCATCTTCGCCGATCCTCCCTACAATCTGCAGCTCGGCGGTGATCTTGCCCGTCCCGACCAGTCGATGGTCGACGCTGTCAACGATCATTGGGATCAGTTCGACAGTTTCGCAGCCTATGACGCCTTCACCCGTGCCTGGCTTCTGGCCTGTCGCCGGGTGCTCAAGCCCAATGGCACCATCTGGGTGATCGGCTCCTATCACAATATTTTCCGCGTCGGCTCGCAGCTCCAGGACATCGGTTTCTGGCTGCTTAATGACGTGATCTGGCGCAAGACCAACCCGATGCCGAATTTCCGTGGCCGCCGCTTCCAGAATGCCCACGAGACCATGATCTGGGCCTCGCGCGACCAGAATGCCAAGAGCTACACCTTCAATTATGAAGCCATGAAGGCGTCCAATGACGACGTGCAGATGCGCTCGGACTGGCTGTTTCCGATCTGCACCGGGGCAGAACGCCTGAAGGGCGAGGACGGCAAGAAGGTTCATCCGACCCAGAAGCCCGAGGCGCTTCTCGCCCGCGTGCTGATGGCCTCGTCAAAGCCCGGCGACGTGGTGCTCGATCCGTTCTTCGGTTCCGGCACCACCGGCGCGGTGGCCCGTCGTCTCGGCCGTCACTTCGTCGGCATTGAGCGCGAGCAGGATTATATCGATGCAGCCCGCGCCCGCATCGACGCGGTCGAGCCGCTGGGCAAGAACGAGCTCACCGTCCTGACCGGCAAGCGCGCGGAACCGCGTGTCGCCTTCAACGTGCTGATCGAGGCGGGCCATATCAAGCCCGGCGACGTGTTGCACGACGCCAAGCGCAAGCATCAGGCAATCGTCCGCGCTGACGGCACGCTGGTCGCCAACGGCCAGGCCGGATCGATCCACAAGGTCGGCGCTACGGTGCAGGGCTTTGATGCCTGCAATGGCTGGACCTTCTGGCATGTTGAAACAGCCGACGGCCTCAAGCTGATCGATGATTTCCGCGCCGCGATCCGTCAGGAGATGGCGCGCGCCGGCTAAGCAGACAACCAGATCCGGCGGGTGTCATGTACCTTCAGTCACCGCCGGGGCATGCAGCGCCCGGGATGTTCCTTGCATCCCGGGCGTCCGCATTTCTGAGTGAGCGGCAACATCCGGTTGAGCCGCGCGGCGGCCCGGTCAGATCACATTCAGCGACCTGAGGTCTTCGCGCAGCTTGTCAGCCCCGGTAAACAGCACCGATTGCCAGCCGGCGGCAATTGCTCCGTCGACATTCTTCTGGCTGTCGTCGATGAACAGGCAGGCGGCGGGCTCCAGATTGAAGCTCGCCACATGGGTGTCGTAGATTTCCCGGTCGGGCTTGATCACCCCGATCTCGCCTGACACGGTTACGCCGCGTGGAACCTTCAGGAACGGGTACATCTCGCGTGCCTGCTTGAACGTGTCGGCGGCGAAATTGGTCAGCATGGTGACATCGCGGCCCTGCTGGATCAGGTCGAGCATGATGTCGACGCTGTCATCATAGGCATGGCTGACCATTTCCGGCCAGTGCTGGCGGAAAGCCCGGATCAGCCCGGCCTTGTCGGGAAACTGCTCGATGAGCAGCTTTTCGGCTTCCGCCCATGTACGTCCGCGATCCTGTTCAAGGTTCCAGTCATGGGTGCAGACGGTCTCGAAAAATTCATTCCGCTCGGCTTCATTCGGGATCAGCCGGCTGAACGGAATGTTCGGATCGTAATGGATCAGCACCTTGCCGATATCGAACACGATATGGCGGACTGGCCGGTTGCTCTCGCTCATGTCTTGCCTTTTCTGAACAATGCGGGGAAGGGGGCTCCGAGCGCTTTCTTCATCACCGTTGGCAACGCCTCGCCGGGCAGCGAATCGCTGTCACTCCACCAGCCTTCATGCTCGGGTATTGGGGTGACAACCGCATGAAAAACCTCAAGCCGCAATTCAAAATGTGTAAACACATGTGAAATCACCCCCTTGCTGCGCCAGTCGGCGGCAAAGGGTGCTGCACCTGTTCCGGTCTCGCCGTCGGCGCGCACCGTCCAGTTGGTGGTCGGCACCCCGGTCATGCCGCCGAGCAGTCCCTTGTCCGGGCGCTTGACCAGCAGCACCGCGCCGTCCTCGCGTTCGGCCACGAAGGCAGCCCCGAGACGAACCGGCTTTTCCTTTTTCGCCGGCTTGACCGGGAACTGCTCCTGCCGACCGGAGCGCTGTGCCTGGCATATCTCGATGATCGGGCACAAGGCGCAGGCCGGCCGCTTCGGCGTGCAGATGGTTGCCCCGAGATCCATCAGCGCCTGGGCAAAATCGCCTGGCCTTTCCGTGGGTGTTGCCGCGCCCACCAGGTCCCGGATTTCGGGCTTGGCAGAGGGCAGCGGTGTTTCGATCTCGTAAAGCCGGGTGAACACCCGCTCGATATTGCCGTCGACCACGGCTGCCGGCCGATCAAATGCGATCGCGGCGATTGCCGCCGCGGTATAAGGCCCGATGCCGGGCAGGGCGCGCAAGCCTTCCTCGCTGTCGGGAAAGCGCCCGCCATGGTCTTCCACCACCATTTCGGCGCAGCGTTTAAGATTGCGGGCGCGGGAATAATAGCCAAGGCCCGCCCAGGCCTTCATCACGTCCTCGGTGTCCGCCGCCGCAAGATCCGCAACCTCGGGCCAGCGTTTGGCGAAATCCGCGAAATAGGGTTTGACCGCCTGCACCGTGGTCTGCTGCAGCATGATTTCGGACAGCCACACCCGGTAGGGATCCGCCACCACGCCGTGTGAGCGCTCCGACGGGCTCACCCGCCAGGGCAGCGCACGTGCATGCCGGTCGTACCAGGCAAGCAGATTGAATGCGATCCCGGACACCGTGTCTGAAGGCTTTGCGGATGACATTGAACTCATGGAACGCCAGGATTGAGGAGAGAAACAGGAAATAGGGCGCTTGCCGGCAAACGCAATGCCGGATCATGTCCTGCCGCACCCTCCGGCGCAATCCGGCCGGGCGGGTTTTCCCGTCGGCATGGTCCCGCTATTGGCTTCGACGGAGCCTTGGTTCAGGTGATTGTTTCTCTCGCCCGAAAAAATGGCAGCAAACAATTCCGGAAAAGGAAGACTGGCATCCAGCCAGGGATGCCAGTCGTTCTTGATTCAAACCGGAGGCTAGAGTCTGCCCCGGCCAACCACCAGCCAGATCAGCAGACCAATCACTGGCAGCAACAGAATGATCAGGATCCACAACACCTTGCTGCCGGTTGAACCGCCGCCCTTAATGATCTGGAGGATCGCCCAGATATCGAGGATCAAGATGATAATGCCCAGTATGCCGCTATATTCAAATCCCATGTCAATTTCTCCAAACATGATCGCGCCGAAATGAAGCGTTCCATCAACCGAACGGTTTCTCAGGGAAAAGGTTCCATCAGCGGCAAACAAGCCACCCGCGCTCACCCATCCGGTGCGTCATCTGGCGGTCGCACCACAGCATGCAGGTACATGTGTTGGTGAGCGGGCCGGGGCGCTCGGCGCTTTCCATGGCAGCAGTTTCGCGCTATCCCGTCATCAGACAGGAACCGGCAGGGTTCAGGGAGAATTTGTCTGGTGGCAAAATCGTTCACCCGCAAGGGCAGCGTCCAGATCGCCGAGGTCGCCAATGGTCTGATCGACCCGATCCTGGCCAAGCGCGCTGGCATCAACACGTTATTGCTCGGATCCTGGGACGAGATTGCCGGTGAGCAATTTGCCGGTTGCTCGCGGCCCGAGCGCATCCGCTGGCCGCGGCAGGATGGACCCGACGAGACCGGTGCCGGCTTCTCGCCGGGGCTTTTGACCATTGCCTGCGAAGGCGCCCGCGCCCTGTTCCTGATGCATCAGGAGGCCGAACTGATCTCGCGCGTCAACAGCTTCTTCGGCTTCCGCGCCATCTCCCAGATCCGCATCGTCCAGAAGGCAATCCATACCCCGGACCGCAAGCCCAAGGCCCGGCAGCTTGATGCCAACGAAAAACGCCGTCTCGCCGGAATGCTCGCCGAAGTCGAGGATCCGAAGTTGCGCGAAGCTCTCGAGCGGCTGGGAGCAGGCGTGATCAGCAGCCGGCCCAAGCAGCCCAGGTAACACCGAAATCGAGGCCATGAAGCCACGATCACGGCTCAGTGAACGGGTTGCACTTGTTTGGCCACATTTGACGTTATAGGAGTTGAGGCAACTGGCACCGGGGCAATCGGCCCGATGCCGGGCGCGGGCAGGATGCTCAACGGTTTTGCGCGCGCCAATGACCATAGTTTTGAGAGAATGGGTGATTAGAATGTTCCGTTTGACGTCCCGACTGAAGGCCGCAGTATCCGTATCGCTGCTCGCACTGACCTTGACGGCCTGCTCGGATTCGTCTGACCAAACACCGCCTGCGACCGAGGCCCCTGTCGCCGAAGCACCTGCCGATAGCGCCGAAGTGAAGGATGCGCCTGCGACCAAGGCACCGGCCGAAGCAGCGGTCGAGGCCCCGAAGCCTGACGGCGATGTCGACATGGCCAAGGTGCTCGAAGCCGGCCCGCTCAAGGACATGACCATGGGCGATGAAAACGCGCCTGTCACCATCGTCGAATACATGTCGATGACATGCCCGCATTGTGCAGCTTTCCATGCCGAGAACTTCAAGCCGCTGGTCGAGAAATACGTCGACACCGGCAAGGTTCGCTTCATCCTTCGCGAGTTTCCGTTCGATCCGCGCGCCGCTGCGGCAATCATGCTGGCCCGCTGCGCGCCTGAAACCCAGTTTTTCCCGATGGTCGATGTACTGTTTCAGCAGCAGCGGACTTGGGCGACTGCGCCCGATGGCCGTGAAGCACTGCTGCAAATCGCCCGTTTGGCAGGTTTTACACAGGAGTCCTTTGAGGCTTGCTTGACGAACCAGAAACTTCTGGACGATGTGAATGCTGTAAGAACCAAGGCCGCCGACGATTTCGGGGTGCAGTCCACCCCGACCTTCATCATCAACGGCAAGCGGTATCCGGGGAACATGTCGATTGGAATTCTTTCGGCGATCATCGACCCGCTGCTTTAAGCGGGTAAAACAGATCAATCCCCTGCGAGAACTTCGCGGGGGACGCTTTGGTGTGTCGATGAACGGGCGTGACCGGGGTGGCCGGCCATGAAATTCACCAAGCTGCGGGTTCTGGGCTTCAAGTCCTTCGTCGAACCGACCGAATTTGTCATCGAGCGCGGCCTGACCGGCGTGGTCGGGCCCAATGGCTGCGGCAAGTCCAATCTTGTCGAAGCCATGCGC
>Ga0189291_100297_pt1 | contig 24528 bp, 22 predicted proteins | sample UW1redminimetaG_FD_130331 | JGI IMG/M metagenome (GOLD analysis project Ga0189291, IMG submission 130331) | Marine microbial communities from the Costa Rica Dome - UW179B-red mini metaG | ecosystem: Environmental > Aquatic > Marine > Oceanic > Photic zone | place: Costa Rica: the Eastern Pacific... | reverse complement strand
TACAGCCCCGGTTATTACGCGTCCATTCCGGATGAGCATATCTTCCCGATAAAAAAATTCCAGGGATTACACGCCTATTTATTGGAAAAAGAGATTTTGCGGGAAAGCGAAATTATTGAACCTAAAATGGTTAATTTTATCAATCTAATGACTGCTCACACAAATCGATATGCTTACGCTGTTTGGAATGGTAGTTTAGATAAAAAAGAGATTCGTAGAATGGGATTGCCGTGGACCAAAAGTTTAGCTATTCGTTCCAGATTGGCAGTACAAGGGACATTAAACGCCGGAATAATGGCACTTCAGGATGGAATAGCCGGAAATTTGGCAGGAGGAACACATCACGCAATGCCGGATTGGGGAGAAGGATTTTGTGTATATAACGATGTTGCCGTTGCTATAAAAGTACTGCAACAGTCAATGTGGATTAACAAAGCTCTGGTTATTGATTGCGATGTTCATCAGGGAAATGGAACAGCTGAGATTTTTAAAAATGATGATAGTGTTTTCACTTATTCCATCCATGGAGAAAAAAACTATCCGTTTAAAAAACCACCATCAAATTTAGATGTAGGTCTTGCCGATAAAACAGGAGACTCGGAGTATCATCGCAATTTAATTGAGTCATTGGATCTTGTATTCAGTTCTTTCAAGCCTGATATCGCTTTTTATTTAGCAGGAATAGATCCTTTGGAGACTGATCATTTTGGCAGACTATCACTAAGCCTCGAAGGGTTAAGAGAGCGAGATAGAATTGTTATTGAGATGGTTACTCAAAAAGAAATTTCTTTAGTTTTACTTCTTTCGGGGGGATATGCGCCAACTTTAGAAGAAACGGTAATTGCTCATGCGCAGATGTTTGAAATAGCAAAAGAGTTGAACTACTGAGGCTTGTTGAATAACATTAATTATCTAAACTTATTTTTAAACTAAAATGACTTTTTTTCTATTACTACTGAATCAGTTAATTCTACCATTACTGTTTATCAGTATTCTTTACAATTCAAAAATAGAAAGTCGCTCTAATTTTATTTTAATGGTTTTATTTAGTGGATCATTTGTTGGGGTTGCCCTGATAATAGGCTCTCAATCATGGACAAGTATTTTTTTAGGTTGGCTGGTGGGTGGATTATTTTTACTTACGGTTATAAAAAAAAGCCGAGATCTACCAAAAAATTGGGCTTTTAAATTTGGTAAAAATTGGAAGCAGATTTCATTCACAGGAGTCCAATTGTTGTTAGTGTTGATGTCTTTACCGATCATGATGTTCGGGCTATCAGGTTACTCTATAGATAATAATGATTCAGTAATAAACCTAGAATTTCCTTTGAAAGATGGTATGTACATTGTAGGACATGGCGGTAGCAACTCGCTTATCAACTATCATAATGTAAGTAAAAGTCAAAGATATGCTCTTGACATTTCTAAATTGAATACAGCAGGAATCAGGGCATGGGGAATGTATCCGGAAGAGTTAGAGCGTTATGCAATTTTTGAAGATAATCTTTACAGTCCTTGTGATGGTAAAGTTTTGGATGTGAATAAAGGCTCTAAAGATTTTAATCCCCCTAAACGTGGAGAGGGGCATCCGGCTGGAAATCATGTAGTGATTGAATGTGAGGGCACCCAAATCACACTGGCCCATATGAAAGAAAACAGTATTGTAGTGGATAGTCTAGATTTTGTACAAGCTGGAGATTTATTGGGAGAAGTGGGTAATTCCGGAAATACTTCCGAACCACATTTACACATTCATGCAGAAGTTGATGGAAAAGGAATTCCTATCAAGTTTGATGATCGATTCTTGGTTAGAAATAGTGTTGTTTGGAATTGAATTTATTTTGTGATCGTCAGAGGCAACCAAGCAGTTTTATTTTTTGGTACATTCCATAATTTCGCTGAAATGTGGTGATGGATTGAATACTAAGCTTAGATCAGAATTCTTATTAAAAGCCTATTTTCATAAGCCTTGATCAGGGCTTATTTCTCCGGAACCGATTGGAGAAGCCGATGTGGAGAAGGAGATCGTGTTTTCTTCCACATTATTATTAAAATTCTCTCCAGATAAAAGGAAAAAGCTATAAAATATTAACTGTACAGTTTTTGTTTATTTTAAGGAATGTTCCAAACCTTGAAGAAACGGTAATTGCTCATGCGCAGATGTTTGAGGTAGGATCATTGATTTATTGACTGGTGTGATTTTCTCTAATGGTTATATTTGAGTAAAATCTATCAGACGAAGGGAAGTCGTTAGGCATTGTTTTTTTAACAACGCCCACACTCGTCATCTCACGGCGAATGCTTGAGATCTGGATAGTGAATAAAGCTGCTTAATTTTATAAAGAACTAGATTTTTCCATAGAATACCTAGCAGTGATGAATCACATGCTAGCTTATGTACGAGATTATTACAAAGAAGATAAGTTAGAAAGGACTTCAGTTCTTGGATTTCAATCTCTGCAATTCCAACTTCCATCATTTCGTTGCAAGCGGGGTGATGGATGTGTGTTGAGGAGCAGTCTTCGCAATCGAGTTTCCATCAGCCGTGCATTCGCCCGACAGATGTGTGCTAATTTTAAGTTGCTCTTATCCATTTATAAACCGCAGTAAATTATAAAGGCGTTAAAAACACACAAAGTATAGTGAATTAAGTTTCTAATTAAGCTGTTGGTACTCTATATTTCAACCCAGAAAATCAAAGACACATCAAGCATTTGAACAAACAAAAACTAGCAATTTTAGGGTCTACGGGCTCCATTGGAACACAAGTGCTTGAAGTAGTCAGGCAACATCCTGATTTCTTTGAAATTGCAGCGCTCACAGCAAATGGAAGTTGGGAGCTACTTGCTGATCAGATCAATGAATTCAATCCTGAAATGGCTTTGATTTGTAATGATGATCATTATTCTGATTTAAAAAATTCAGTTTCTGATGATAGTGAAATCCTTTCAGGAATCGAAAATCTGCCTGTCATTGCAACTCATCCTAATGTTGATGTTGTTTTGAATAGTTTGGTGGGTTTTGCAGGATTTGTTCCAACTGTAGAAGCGTTGAAATCAGGGAAGAAAGTAGCTTTGGCGAACAAAGAATCACTCGTTGTTGGTGGTGAGATCATCCGAAATCTTCTAGACGAATATTCAGGTACTTTAATTCCTGTAGACTCTGAGCACAGTGCTATGCTTCAATCTATTGTTGGGGAAAAATCCGAGAATATCGAAAAGATCATAATTACAGCAAGTGGTGGTCCATTTAGAAATTTGACCGAAGACCAAATGCAGCGTGTTACTCTGAAACAAGCTTTGAATCATCCTAATTGGGATATGGGAGCAAAAATAACGATCGATTCTGCTACCATGATGAACAAAGGGCTAGAGATCATTGAGGCAAAATGGTTATTTGATCTTCCTGTTTCTAAGATTGAGCCGGTAATTCATCCGCAAAGCATTATTCATTCCATCGTCACTTTTGTAGACGGATCGAGTAAAGCGCAATTGGGTCCACCTGATATGAAAGTTCCTATCATTTATGCACTGACTTATCCGGAAAGACTTCAATTGGAAACACCAAGAATGGATTGGTCTCAAGCACACGAACTTACATTTTCGCCCGTTGATTACGGGAAATTTCCTTGTTTGAAACTCGCAATTGATTCTATTGAAATCGGAGGAGTTGCGACAACGGTGTTAAATGCCGCGAATGAAGTAGCAGTTCAGCGCTTTTTGAATAAAGAAATTAAGTATATTGACATCCCGAAAATTGTAGAGGGGTGCCTCGAACAAATCGGATCGAGTCATGAGGTTGAGATCGACTCATTAATTGAAATCAATAAAGAGACGCGCGAATTAGCAGCGCATTTATATTAATATGACATTTATAGAAATTATTACAACTGTTGGCATCTTTATGGGTGCTTTGATGATCTTAGTTTTTATTCACGAATTAGGACATTTTTTAGCAGCAAAACTTTTTGGAATGCGCGTTGAGCGTTTTTCAGTTGGCTTTCCTCCAAGAGTTTGGGGATTTAAAAAAGGTGATACAGATTACTGTATTGGAGCTACTCCGCTGGGAGGCTATGTGAAAATATCCGGAATGGTTGATGAAAGTATGGATAACGAATTTCTGGAACAGGAGCCACAACCTTGGGAGTACAGAAGTAAACCTGTTTGGCAGCGTATTGTTGTTATTACTGCAGGCGTGATCTTCAACATGATTCTGGCTTTTGTGATCTTTTCAGGAATGATAGTTACTAATGGAAAACTGGTTGTTCCTGTTGAAAATATCGATGGTGTTTATGTTGATGAAGAGTCCATCTTACATGAGATTGGTTTCAGAAATAACGACAAAATTATCGGTGTAAATGGAGAGAATGTTCCTTATTTCAATGATCTGGTTTCGTCTTCTGCTTTAACTTCTGAAAATTTGAATTATCAGGTAATCAGAAATGGAGAAAAAATAACTATTCCGGTGGCTTCGTCGTTTTTGGATAGCATCCAAACCAGAGGATTTATATCAGGTGACTTAATTGCACCAAGTATTTTCTCCCAGATTGAAAATAATTCTCCTGCTGATGAAGCAGGTCTGGAAATTGGCGATAAGGTTGTGGCAATGAATGGAGATGCTATTACCACTTGGTTGGCATTCTTCAATAAAGTTGCAAAAAACGAACAAGGTTCACCAATTGATTTTAAAGTTGAACGAGCCGGTGAAATCTTATCCTTTAGTATTACACCAAACGAGGACAATAAAGTTGGTGTACGTGGCCCACAACTGTATCAGTTTGGAACGAGAATTGAATATGGCTTTTTCGAATCAATTGCTGCAGGCTGGGAAGAAACAGGAGATCAAACTACAGGGATTCTTCAAGGTTTCGCAAGAATGATTTCCGGTGATATTTCAGTTCGCCAAAATTTAGGTGGCCCGATTGCCATTGCTAATATGACCAAACAAGCTACAGACTCAAATGGTTGGGTCGGGTTTTGGACTATAACGGCTCTATTAAGTATAACTTTGGCAATTATGAATATTTTACCAATCCCTGCTTTGGATGGGGGACATTTGGTATTTTTGATTTATGAAGGTATCACACGTAAAGAGCCGACAGAAAAAGTTAGAATTATAGCACAAAATATTGGGTTCTTTATACTGGTCACACTTATGATATTTGTTGTCTTTAATGATGTAATAAAGCTATTTTAACTTATGTTTGCACGCGAAGGTTATTTCACAATGACTATTGCAGTATTATTTACTGCTTTAGTTTTTACACTTACGGCTTTATATGTTTCACACTGGATTGCTTATCCGATTTATATTGTGATAGGTATTTGTTGTGGAATTGTGATCTATTTTTTTCGCGATCCTGAACGTACAACCCCGGTTGGCGATAGTCTTATTATTTCACCGGCGGATGGTGTGGTTGTATTGATTAAGGAATATCAGGAAGATGTATATATAAAAGATAAAGCCACTCAAATCAGCATTTTTCTTTCCCCGCTGGATGTTCATGTAAATCGGAATCCTATTTCTGGTAAATTAGAATACCTAAAATACCATCCCGGAAAGTACTTGATGGCTTGGAATGAACATGCTTCGGATCTAAATGAACGTGCAGATTTTGGAGTTCTCCATGCCTCCGGAACTAAATTTTTCTTTAAGCAGATTACAGGATTTTTAGCCAGAAGAATTGTCTACCATATTAAAAAAGGAGATGATTTGACAGCCGGAGAGCGCTTTGGAATGATGAAATTCGGTTCCAGAATGGATGTAATTGTTCCCTCCAATGTAGAGGTTAAAGTGAAAGAAGGAGATCGTACAGTAGCGGGTGAATCAATTATCGGAGAAATTATTTCATGAAATATCCTATTCAAAAGAAATACGGATCTTTCAAAGAAAAGAGACAACGAATAAAACGGGGGAAACCTTCTGTAAACCGACGAATAGCTGTTCCAAGTTTTTTTACATTAATGAACCTGTTCAGTGGCTTTTTAGCTATAATTTCTATTGCCGACGGTAACTTAGTTTGGGGAGCATGGCTTATTGCTATTGCCGGCTTGTTTGACGTTATGGACGGATTGATGGCAAGACTAGCAGATGCTACCAGCGATTTTGGGATCGAATTGGATTCATTAAGCGATATGGTTTCATTTGGAGTTGCACCCGGTTTTCTAATCTATACTTTCAGCCTCAACGAATTGGGAATTTTAGGGATTATTATCAGTGCTATTCCACCTTTATGTGGAGCTGTGAGATTGGCAAGGTTTAATGTTAACGCTCGACTAGCACCTACCAATGATCATTTTATAGGATTGCCAATTCCGGCTCAAGCAATAATTATTGGTTCTTTTTTCCTCACATTCAGAAATGAGCTGGATCTATTTAGTGGTTTTGAACAAGGCATTAATTCGGTTCTGATACCTGTAGTTATAGTTATTTCTTTTTTGATGGTAAGCACCATTAAATTCGATAAAATTCCCCGCTTCGATCGTCGATCGATTCGTGAAAACAGAGGCAAGCTCGGACTGTTGCTGCTGTATTTTATTTTGATCCTTTCTTTGAAGGAATATGGTTTAATGATCGTATTTACCATTTTCATTATGAAAGGATTGATACTTGGGGCTATTCACTACTTTGGTAACTACGATGAAGAAGGAGAAGACGTTTTTCAGGATTATAGCTGAAGAGAAAGAGAATAATCAACATTGAACAAGGAATAATGAATTTCCTATAATGGAATTCAATTAAGATTTATATTTCCTGTTAAAAATATATAACGAAATTTTCAAAGTCCGGATCGGACAATTTCGGCTATTTTTTTAGCGGCGTTACCATCACCATACGGATTAATTCCTATTTCTTTCTGCTCAGAGTTAAGAACTGATTCCGTTTCCGCTACAATTCTTTCTGTATCGGAGCCTACTAATTTGGTGAAATTTTTTTCTATAAGTTCTTGTCGTTCCGTGGTCTCCCGAAGTACCAGTATTTTCTTTCCTAATGCAGCAGCTTCTTCCTGAATACCCCCTGAATCAGTTAAAATAAGATCAGCTCTTTCAAGAAGATGATGGAAGGCGAGATATCCAAGTGGGGCTATTAACCTCAGCCGCTCATGGGAAAATTCAGCAGAATTCACTATTTCCTGAACCGCCGGATTTGGATGAGCAGGATAAACAATCAACCTTGAAGGATCTTGGTCTAGAATTTTAATTAAACCTTTAAGTATTGATCTAAGTGGAGCACCAAGATTTTCTCTTCTGTGCGAAGTTACAACAATCAAAGTTTGATCATTTTTAATCTCATCAAGAACAGAAGGTTTTGAAGTCGAATATTCCTTCGATTTCTTTATTTGATAAAGAGCATCAATTACAGTATTTCCGGTCTCAAAGATGCTTTTTGGATCAATGTTCTCTGCTATTAAATTTTTACTGGCAATAGAAGTTGGAGTAAAATGAATGGATGCAATGGCGCTTATCTGTTTCCGATTCAGTTCTTCAGGGAATGGATTTTGGTTATCAAAAGATCGTAATCCTGCTTCTACATGATATACCGGAATTTGTAAATAAAATGCGGCCAGAGCGCTTAAGTAAGAGGAGGTAGTGTCTCCCTGAACTATAACTATATCCGGCTTCTCAGAAAGAAATAGCGCTTTTAATTTAGGAAGCAGAAATTGAGTCAACTCGAAAAGATCAGAAGCTTCTTCCATGCTTTTAAGATCAAAATTCGGTGAGATATTAAAAAGACTCAACATATCCTGAGCAAGTTCATCATGTTGTCCCGTATGTACTGAGATTACATCTAAATCGGATTTTTTTAATTCCTGAATAACCGGGGCTAGCTTGATGATTTCAGGGCGGGTTCCGAATGCAACAAGAATTTTCTTTTTCAAACCAGCACCTTTTTATATTGAGTTAAAGTCTGTTCAGCAACTTTATTCCATGTAAAATTGGTAAGAATGTGATCCTTCAAAAGATTTGTTTTAGGTCTTTTCAATGCTTTTTCAATGTTATTTTCAATAGACATTACAGAACTTGGATTGATGTAGTCCGCAAATCCATTAAAATAGTCTTTAGTTCCGCCCACTTCAGTAATCACGATATTAGCGCCTGTTAACGCTGCTTCCATTGCTGCAATTCCTGGTGTTTCATATTGAGATGGAAGTACAAAAACTTTACAAGCTGCATAAGCAGAAGCAAGTAGATCTGAATCATGTGGTAACGTAGGGATCAATTTTATCCTGTTGTTTTTCTTTGCCATTTTGAGACATTCTAAACTATAGGTTGAAGAATCAAAATCACCAACGATAACCAGTTCAGCATCGATATTATTAAAAGCCTGAATTAGTTTTGATACATTTTTTCTGGGAGCTGAAGCTTGACCTGCAAATAGAACGAAGTCTTCCTTTGCATGCTTTTCCATAAAAGATGAAGGAATTGCGTCCTTGAATCTGGATTCAACTCCATTTGGAACTATAGTTATCTTTTGATCGGAAATCTTAAAACCTTTATTAATTAAAAGTGCTTCCTTGCTGGTATTAGGTAATAGAATATCAGCTTTTAAACATATTTCTCTTTTAATAGAAAGCTCCGTACTGAACCCACGAGTTATTTTCTTTAATTGTTTTTCAACCATTAATAACTTCTGAATCGTAGAAACGCTACGGTTTGAATAAGTAACAGGGGAGAGTACGATCTTTTTTCTTTGTTCAAACAGCCTTGAGACAATCCCTGCAGTTTCTGTACTAGCCGCAAACACATGGTATAAATCAAATTCCATTGAATTTAAATCATCCCAGGGAGATATAAGCGAAACATTGACTCCTAATTTTTCCAAATGCTTTGCAGTCATAACAGCCTGGGTTCTAACTCCGCCATTTACAGCAGCTATACTTAAAGGAGCAATAATTCCTATGTTCATAACTTATGTCTGTTTATACGGTCAACAAGATCTGTTTTAATTAAATTAATTCGGTTTTGATGCAGGGCTTTTTGTCTTTTCACCAAAGGCACATCAAATTCTTCGTATTCAAATGTAGGTGTTACTTGTTTAGATACTACAGCAGATCTCGAACTAATAATATCAAAATAGTTACATGAATCAGAAATTGATAGAAAAAAAGAAGGATTATTCGATTCTAAAATTACTTCTTCATCTTTCAGTATAGCTGAGAAAGTAAATTCATTCCTTCTTTTCCAGAAACCGGCATATTCTAAAAAAGTGAGATTAGTGAGATCATCAGATTGTACTTTATTGAAAATCTCTTTAAAAACTTTCAGAGCAACTTGAAGCGGATGATGATAAAATATGATTGGTTTAAACAACGACTTTTTAAGATGATATATTGAATTAAAGTAATTTTGAATATTATCAAATGTATACCTTTTTCTACTTAAGCTCCCCGTGCAAACAGGATGAACAGGAATTTGAAGATTTAATTTATCTTCCTGAAAAAAAGGATTGCCGTCATATCCTGTTGTAAACTCTGAAGTATACTCGAATTCGAAATTAGTTAAAGCTTCGTTAAGCTGCGAATTCCAAATTCCATAAGGTGCGCAATAACCTTTTGGATCGATTCCATTGTTTTTTAAAACTTTCAGACCATGAGATATGTTGGAGTTTATCCTATCAAAGGATGAACTGTAGCCATGTTCGTAGCCATGAAGAGCTAATTCCTGGTTTTTAAATTGTTTAAAAAAATTGAGCCAGTTTTCATGTGCTTTCACATGAAGAAACCAGGTAGCTTTAATATTTTGGGCATCAAGAAGAGTATAGATTTCATTTAGTGACTCTTTAGTGCCGTAATCCGAATCAATTCTAAAACTGAAAACGGGAGCTTTCTTTGGAGAATGCCATTTTTTTATAAAGGGTAGTTTTTTGTTGTGAAATAAACGCTGGATAACAAGTTCCAGCACATCCGATATCATCGCCCTGTCGGCTTTACTTACTAACTCATCCGGGTATTCACCGTAATCGCTTAGAAACCTTTTTCGTGTATATCTTGATTGGGACAAGGTTCTATTAAGATCTAAGCCTAAAAAACCAATTAAAGAATCAGCACTTTCATTGTCTATGTCTACTAAGCCGGATAAAAGTTGAGAAGCAGATGATCGCGCTACCAATGAATAAACATCAATATAGGGGATGCGGTCAAATTCTGAATCGGATGCTGAATTAAATACTGTTTTTGAATAGGAAGTACTGATTTTATGTTTATAAAAAAAAGGATTCGTTGAGATTTCAAGTATCGGCTTTCCGGTATCAACAAATCCGCTTATTAATTTTAGCTTAACCTTATCAATGGAGTTAGAATCCTCGATAATAATTAGAGAAAAATTATCTTGCAGTGATTTCTCAAAATCAACATTTTCGTACCATATCCCAATTGAATCAAGAAGTGAAATCAACGCATTTGAGGGATTTATTAAACCGGTGCATAGTCTGGTTGTCATTTCAGTATTTTCTCCCTTGCCCAGTTCAATTCTCCAATTTTTATTATTCTTGAATACCAACTTAGTAAAGGTATCAGGATGATTCCAATCAATGACGCAATCAAATAGTGTACATCAAAAGTGTTTACGACAAAAAACAGTAGAACAGAAGCAGGAACAATGATCAATAACGGCTTCAAGATATCTGTTGGAATTACTTTTCTAAACCACCAATAAGATGAAAGCGTTAATATACATTCTGCAATAAGAACAGAAGTTGCAACGTACGCAGAGGTGCCGAATACTGAAAATAATACTATGATCACTGCAGAGATTGTTCCGCCGATACAAGTTGCAAGAAAGTATCTTTTATCATTATTTGTGGCAATTAAACCAAATGAAAATAAGCTATTTAGAAAAGTAAGAAGAATAAATCCGGATAGAATCTGAAGTATGGGAATACTATCAACAAATTCTGTTCCATATAGAAGCAGAATTATTTGCGGAGCATTAACAGCAGTAAGGAAAGCAAGAACACAGCCACCAACTACTATCAGTCGTAGAACCATATTTACACGCTGGATTGCAATAGATTTATTTGAAGCCCATAGAGAAGATAAATTTGGAAGCAATAAGTTTACAAAAATACGATCTAACATCATTGCTATTATAATTATACGGAATGCCGCTCCATAAACACCGGCTTCACTTAATGAAAGAAATATTCCAATTAAAATAGGCGGTAAAAGTTGAACTATGTTCGCAAAAAAGCCCCCGAAGCCTACTGCTGAACTCTTTTTGAAAAGCTCAATATAGATTGAATATCCTCTTGACGGGAGAGAAAACGGTTTATCAATCAGAGAAAAAGTTCCAAGTGTTACTACCGCAGTGGTAACACCAATTGTATATAGAATCGGGATCATCGTCACATCACCGGAGCTATCTACCAGCAAATAAATCAACCCAAGATAGATGGCGCCATTAAGAATTCTAGATAAAGCAATTTTACCAAACTCTTGTTGACCGCTGTAAAACCACTCCATGAGCAGAGCATATGGTACTAAAGAGTATAAGTATCCTAGAATTACTTGTCGTTGAATTGCTCCAATAGGTATATAACTAACAATCAATGTCGAACATATTAAAACAATTGCTCCAAGAAAAACTTTAAGATTGAAAATTTCTTTAGCTCTGAAACTTCTGTCTGATGGATCTTTAGCAGTTTCCCGAACTCCAATATTTAATAATCCAATATCTGCACCCCAAGTTGCATAGCCTAATATTGAAACCGCAACTGCGATTATTCCGAAGAATTCTGTACCTAGTACTCTGGCCAGATAGATGGAAGCAAGAAATGAGAAGCCGCGACCTCCAAAATCACCTAGAGCAATCCAGAATGCTTTTTCTTTAAACTTACTCATAGTTAAGGGCTTCTAGAACATTTCTGATATGAGACTTCATTTCAGAATCTGAATTAAAAAGAAAAACATTATCAGCTTCTGAAAACTCAGAAAGGCATCCTTTATTGGGAGCTATGATCTTTTTGTCATAATCTAAAGCCATTTGAAATGAACCTGAGGTTAAGATATCATCAAAGTTAAAAAAGCTGATATCAGAAGCTGAAAAAATATAGGGAATCCACTCATCTTGAATAAATGAAGGTAATATTTTGATGTTTGAATGCTTTTGGGCTGTATCCTCTAAAATTTTGAGGAGATTGATTTGTCCTTTTTTTACTGGTCCGGCAATCAATACCTGATGTTTAATATCTATTGAGTTCAGTACAATCAAAGCTTCTTCAATGCGCTTATAGTTCGAAATATTTCCAAAAAATAAAATTAAAGGGAGATTGGTGTCAAGGCTCAAAGAAAATTTAGAGTTCAGATATTGAATGGCTTCAAATTTACTGTAATGTTTAACGGGAAAATCAGGATGAGGAAGAACAGATATTTTTGATGAAGACACGCTTAGAAATTCAGAAACTTCGACCATTGCAGAGATACAGTGAACATGCAAATGATCAGCTTTTTTTGCTAACCAAGTTTGAATGAATTTGTGAAACTTTAACCACTTTCTGTCATGCGGCTTAAGATTATGTACTGTCCAAACTAATTTTCCGCCAAATAATTTAAAGGTAAAGATACAAAGCACTTTCCATGACATTCCTGATAGTGCTTTAAAATCCTGGAATTCAAACCAATGATAATGAAGAAGTACATTTTTTGACGTAATTGCCTTTATAACAAATTTGATATGTCCGAAAACTGATACGCTTTCTATTCTATAATTATTTTGCTTTAAGACAGGCTCATACAATAAATAAAGGTAATCAGAGTCTTTATGCTGATATCGGATTTTAGGAACAACATATACCGTTCCTTCCTTTAATCCTGAAGAAGAGTAGATATCGCTAAGCGATTGTACCTCCATAAAAAATGATTCTAAAATTTATATTGCAGACCAATGGAATGTAAAGTGCCAAATCCTGTTTCATAAGGAACTAATGCGTAATCAACGTTAAACTGTTCGGTTCTAACCCCAACGCCGAATGAAATAGGTTTTGCTGTATCACCTGTCTTATAACCCCCGGAAAGTTCAATGACTTCTGCTACATTTAATCTTAATCCTAGATTGAAATAAGGGTCGTTGTCAGTTTCTCCAATTTGAGAAGACTCATATTTGTTAAGTGGATTAACCAAATCTGATGAAATACTTACAAGTACAGGTAAATCATTATTTTTTGGAGGAGCAAATTCAATGATATCAAGAGAAAAACCGGCTCTTAGCAATTCCGGTAATTTTGTGGCCTGACTATTCAAATTGTCAAGTTTACCAATGTTTAGAATAGAAATACCTGTTTTAAGTTTGGTATCAAAAAATTGACTGGATGCTCCGAAATTAAAGGCATAACCGGAAGCTTGATATTGAAAGTTTTCTTCATTCAGATACTGAGCCGCAACTCCAAGCGATAGAAATTCAAAATCATATGCAAAGGCTCCGCTTAAGGATAGGTATGAAACGGAAAATTCGCCATTTGGTTCTCCGGGATTATTCCTTTGTTCAATACCGTCTATTTTTGAGTTGTAAATTCCAATAGAAAAAACCCTTTTACCATTAATAAAATTTGCGCCACCGAAAATAAAATTACTCTCTTCCATCCAACTTGAATATCCAAAATCCAAAGTTGATGAATTACTAAATACCAGCAAAGCGGGGTTTATAAATATAGAACCTGATCCGTGAGGAATAGATACCGAAGCTTCATTGATAGCCAAGCCGGAAGGAGTAGGGGCATTTTCCAACATTGGGAATCCGGGTCTGGAGTCTTGAGCGTTCAAAAGCTGTGGAACCAGAATAAGTATGTTTAATGCTATTAAAAATCTCATAAATTTAAGCTGAGAGAGAATACATGCATGTTAGAAATCCTATTTGGTTCCATAACAAAAGCATAATTGATAGAAGGTGATAATTTGTCAAATGGAAGATAGAGTGAAAATCCACCACTTGCTCCCCAACTTTCCGAATTTGAAAGGTCAGGGATTGAATATCCGCTACGGATTGTAATCCTTTCATGAGCTTTCCAGGCACCGCCAAATCGAAGTTGTTGAGCGTTTGTTTTAAGCTCGGTTAACGAAGAAATCAAAGAAGGGCGACCATTTGAAATGAATATTTCTTCTTCTTCAAACTCTGAACTCAATGCCTGAACTTCATATTCTCCTGAGATAGTGAAGAATTCTTTTTGATAAGAAAGCCCCCATTTAAACCGAGTTGGAAATTTATTGATCACATTTCTGGATTCCTGAAGTCCATATAATTCAGCAGAATTCCATCGATATTCAGCAAATAGATCTTGAATTGTAAATCCGAAATTCAGAGAATTATTTATTTTGTATAGAAATCCGAGATCAATTCCTACACTTGTTCCGGCGTCTAATTTATCATTGTAATTTGCATAGTTGATCTTGAAGCCAATTCCTGCATTTAGCTTGTCACTCATTCGTATTCCAAATGCACTTAAAATTTGATACTCTGAAACGTCAAAATTATCATCTGGATAACCACTCAAGGTTCGTCCGTCAATATTATTAATACCGGTCCGGGTTAAATTAAATGTTAAGCCTGCAGAAGGAGGGAGTTGAAAAAAGGCTCCTGCTGTTTGGTGAATTCGGTCAAAAGAAAGAGATGAAACCGAAAAATCCAATTGAGAATAATTTAAAAATAAAGCAGAATGAGCCGGGTTGTAATGTGCATAGGAGCCTTCTGACGTTACTGCGGTCATCGCATTTCCCATACTTAAAGCAACAGGTCCATATCCAATGCGTTGAGCCGCTCCGGCAAATCCACCCGGTTGAGCGTTTATAGCCGATGAAGAAAATAGAATTAAAAAGAGAATTGAAGTTATTGTTTTCATTATTCTACCACCAAAATTTTCCCATCAATTGTTCTATCAGGCATTTCTATTATATAGATATAAGGAGCATTGGCAACTTTACGTCCATAATCATCTACTCCATCCCAAACTGCTTCATAAGTTCCTGCAGCAAACGAATTATCTTCTATTTCTCGAACTAGGTTCATGCCAAAGTCGAAAACTTTTATATTCACATTTCCCGCTCGTTTTAGCTCATATTTAATTCGAACTAAGTCGTGAAGTGCAGGGGAAAAAGGATTAGGATATGCAAACGTGTTCACAGATCCAGCATCGGGTTCGTAGGCATTCCCTCCTGATAATGGGAAATTAACTCGTGTTATTTCCCAGGTTTGGCCAAGATCATCTGTTGATGCAATACCATCGTTAGTTCCTACCCAAACTCTATCTGTTGTTGAACCTACAGACAAAAATTCCGCATTTTTTTTAAGAAAAGTATTTGCACTTCTGATCTGAGGGAACTTTGACCAGCTTACACCATTGTTCATTGAAATGAACAATCCATTATCGCCAGCTGCAAAAACAGCTCCGTCTTTGAAACCAATACTATTAATTTTTTCACCAATCAGATGTTGTTCGAAAGTATTACCGTTGTCTGAAGTAGATACAATACCGAATTGTTCTCCATCCTGAGAATCAATGATCCAATTAGTCATCCAAATGGTATTGGTAGATGGATCTTCTTCAATTTCTATGATCCAATTTCCTAATAAACCATTATTGGTATTATCAAAATTGATATGTGTCCATGAAATACTATCTGTGGGAGCTGATAATGCATTTGTTGAGACATTAATTCCATTTGCCGATCCGTACCAAACTTGATTGTTGGAATCTATATGTAATCCAAATCCTTTTAAGTTGTTGTCAACTACAGAATTATATTTATTCTCTATTTCCGGACATTGAGAATTGCTTCCTATACAACTTATCCAGTAATAATCATCTCTTTCGGGTGTAAAATCTCTAACACTTTCAGGCGGTATAATAATCCGCTCCCAGTTCCTTCCAAAATTAGAACTTCTTATTAAACCAGAGGCCCAATTAACAGAAAAAACAACATCACTTTTAAATGCCATATCAAACGGTGGGGATTGCTCAGGAACAGTTATTCTTATTCTGTCATAAACTTGACCACCGTAAACAAAAGTAGTGTCACATCCAGATTGGGTAGTTTCACATCCTTCTGAAGCTCTTGGATCTAAAATAAAGTCTTCAAATCTCCATTGATCGCCTCCATCAACACTAAAATAATAACCGAAAGCAGCAGGAACTCTACCTGCTGGTGTATCTGATGAAAAACCTAAACCTGAAATTACTGTGTCCTGAGCTAAAGCCAATGAAAAAACACGTCCGATATCGTCAGTTACACGTGTGGCATTTTCCGGAGAAAACCATTCTGGTCGATTACCTATGTTTCTGTTAAGAGAAGGGCTAATCCATAGAGTGTCTCCAAAAGCTTCAATATTAGAAACCCCATTTTGTCTGATACTATTAAAAGGGGAATCGACCGTATAAACAGTTTGAGAATAGATTTCAGATGAAAAAAAAAGGAAAATTAATCCTAGAATAATCTTATTCATTATTGCTCCCTTATGATGAAAATTGTTTTGACCGTATCAGTCGTCAATCCACTTTTATCCTTTGCAAAATATTCAATGTCAAAATCTCTGTTAGGTCTGTTATTTGTTGGGGTAACTGGTAATGAAAATGTGAAAACCGAATCATTTGCTATTTGATCTTCGTTATTTATTCCATCATCAAACATTTCAAAAGGAGACCCTTGTACTTCACCAACTTCTCGGTCTATGATTCGAATAAATACCTTTTCTAGATTATTTTGACCATCTATATCTGCTACTTTAGAAGTGAAAAAAGCGGTAATAGAACCTGACTGAGGTCGAACTAAAGTATCTGGATTATTTACTTCCAAAATCTGCGGAGCATTTATTGGTACACCCGTTTGCGAAATTACTGATTGAGCATAGTTTTTATTATTTCCATTTAAAGTTGGGGTTGCTAAAACAGTGTAGGTTTTAAACACAATGGTACTTGTTAATATGGAAACATTTGCCTCAAAAGTATTTGCTAAAACAGAACTCTTGTTAAATGCACCCTGAATTGAAGGGAGGTTTTCATCATCCAGAAAAATGGAATAATAAGGCAAAGAATCTCCCTCAAAGTTAAATCCATTTACAGAAAGACTTAGAACTACGGTCGTATCCTTTTGTCCATCTTGTTGAGCATTAAAAATTATTTGACCGGGATTAACTGATAAATCCTGAACGTACGGCTCTTGCTCATCAAAATCATCAGGGGAGAAAGTGGAATCACAGGACAAAGCAAAAATCAGAAAAGCTGATAACAGAACCTGAGAATAGAATTTATAAGACAAAAAGATCGCGTTTAGTTTTAATTATATAAATTGTAACGGTATTAAATAGGCGATGTTTTTTAGGTTCGCTTAAATATTAGGAATTCATTGTTTAGATAGCAACTCTATTTTTAAGAGATTATTTTCAGACTTTTAACATTGCTATTAAAATCTGTCCCTGCTATATTCGATGCGATGTTAAAAATGCAACAACATAACACATGGTGGTGGCTCACGCTTACATAAGCGGTGGGATTGTTGCGTAAAGATTTTAACTAAGAAATTACATACCCACTGTTCCTATGGAAGAGTGGGTTTTTTTTTGAACAAAAGTTAAGTCACAGAATCACCAATACACAAAAATCTATACTTTGCGTTTTGGATATTTAGTGGCTCATTAAAAATGAATAAAGAACAGTTTTTAAATCTTACTGAAAAATATACTGCCATTCCGATCTATAAACGATTATTGGCAGACGTACTTACGCCTGTGTCCTTGTTTATGAATATACGCGAGAATGCAGAAAACCCATTTCTTTTGGAATCAGTGGAAGGAGGAGAGCAATTGGCGAGGTATTCTTTTATTGGGCGAAATCCTTACCAAACACTTCGTTTTGATGGATCAGAGACTACATTATCAAATGAAGATGGACAAATAAAAATTGAGAAACCTTATTTTGAGGAGCTAAAACATCAAACAACCAGATATACAGAGCCAAAAATAGCTGAACTTCCACGATTAACCGGTGGAGCTGTTGGTTTCTCTGCTTATGATACTTTCAGGTTAGTTGAAGACCTTCCGAATGTACCTGAAGATGATCTTGGTCTGCCTGAAGCGGTATGGTGCTTTTACGATCAAATTTACGCGTTTGATCATGTTAAACATCAAGTCATATTAATAAAAACAGTATTTATTGAAGAAGATTCTGATCCCGAACAGCTATACGAATCTGCGCAAAATTCTCTGATTGAGATGGAATCTGCTGCTATGACAGGAAATTATCAGCGAAGAGAGTTCACTATCGATCCGGATTCCCTGAAAAGTAACACAGAACGGGAGCAGTTTTCAAAGATGGTGAATACAGCAAAGAAGCATATTTACGAAGGAGATATTTTCCAGGTAGTGCTTTCTCAAAGGTTTGAAGCAAATATGAGTGGAGATTCATTTATGCTCTATAGAGCGCTAAGAATGGTGAATCCATCTCCTTATTTGTTTTTTTTAGATTTTGATAAGTTCCAGATTGTAGGGTCTTCTCCGGAAGTTTTGGTTAGAGTTCAGGATAAAGAAATTCGAGTTTTACCCATCGCGGGAACTCGCCCCAGAGGAAAAACACATGCAGAAGATCTTGAATTGGAAGAAGACTTGAAAAGCGATCCTAAAGAAGTTTCAGAGCATATTATGCTGGTAGATTTGGGAAGAAATGATTTGTCCAGGGTTTCAAAACCGGGAACAGTTAAAATGGAACGAAATCAAGTTATAGAACGATATTCACATGTAATGCACATTGTAAGTGATGTTGTAGGAGAAATTTCGGAAGATAAAACCTCAGTGGAAGCCTTAATGCAGTGTTTCCCGGCAGGCACGGTAAGTGGAGCTCCTAAAATAAGAGCGATGCAGATCATAGATGATCTCGAACCTACCAAAAGAGGAATTTATGCAGGAGCAGTAGGTTATTTCGATTTTTCAGGAAATATGGACACATGTATAGCCATAAGAACGATGGTTGTTGCCAATAACAAAGTTTATATTCAGGCAGGGGCAGGAATCGTTGCCGACAGTGATCCCAAAAAAGAATTTGAAGAAACACAAAACAAAGCAGGAGCCTTGGTTCAGGCACTTAGCGTAGCACTAGATATAGAATGAGTACAAAGACAATTTTATCAGGAATACAGCCTTCAGGTAAACTCCACATCGGAAATTATTTTGGAGCAATGAGGCAACATATTGGAATGCAGGAACAAGGAGAAGCATTTTATTTTATCGCCAATTACCACTCCTTAACTTCCTTAAATGATGGTAAAGAGCTTTATCAAAATACAATTGATGTAACGCTGGATTATCTGGCTCTGGGACTTGATCCGGAAAAAGCTACTTTCTTTGCTCAATCAGATGTTCCTCAGGTTACTGAACTTGCATGGATGCTTGGAACGCTTTGCCCTGTTAGCTTGATGGAAAAAGGAGTTTCTTATAAAGATAAAATTGCTGCAGGATTGAATCCCAATATCGGCTTATTTACGTATCCTGTTCTTCAGGCTGCTGATATTTTAATTTATCACTCTGATATTGTTCCTGTTGGTGAAGATCAAAAGCAGAATATTGAAATAGCCAGAGATCTCGCCGGAAAGTTTAACAGAGCATTTAACGGCGAGTTTTTAAAACTACCGGAAGATCATATTCTGAAATCTGTAGCTGTCGTTCCGGGCACAGATGGTCGTAAGATGAGTAAGAGCTACAAAAACACTATTCCTTTGTTTGCAGAAGGGAAGGATTTGAAAAAAGTGATAATGTCTATTCAAACCGATTCCAAAGAACTGGAAGAGGCTAAAGATCCGGAGAAGGACAATGTGTTTGCTTTGATTAAGCTGTTTGCTGATAAGGAAAAACAAAACGAAATAGCTGAAAAATACAGCGCAGGTGGTTTTGGTTATGGTCATGCTAAATTGGAACTGCTTGCAATGATCGAAGACTATTTTGGCGAAGCACGAGAAAAGCGCAAAGAGCTCGAAAAGGATTTAGACTATGTGAAGGATGTGCTTAAGGAAGGTGGAAAAAAAGCCAGAAGCAGAGCTGAATCTGTGATGGAACCCATTCGTGAAGTAAGTGGAATAATAAGGAGTTTCTGAAATGATCCTGATCATCGACAACTACGATTCATTTACTTACAATTTGGTTCATCTTGTTGCCGCAGTTACGGAAAATTATAAAGTAATTCGTAACGACGAACTTACTTTAGAACAGATCAAAGAATTGAAGCCTTCGAAGATTTTAATATCGCCGGGTCCGGGCAGACCAAAGGATGCCGGAGTTAGTAAACAGGTCATTAAGGAACTTGGTAAAATGACACCAATTCTTGGAGTCTGTTTAGGCCATCAGGCAATCGGAGAAGTATTCGGAGCTAAAGTAGATTATGCACCTAAACTTATGCACGGCAAAGTATCACAAGTTGAGCATGACGGTAAAAATATATTTAAAGATATCAGCCAGAATTGTACGGCTACTCGATATCACTCCTTGGTTTTAGCACCCGATTCAATCCCTGAAGTACTCGAAATTACTGCAAGATCTGAAGAGGTAATAATGGGAGTTCGTCACAAAGAATTTCCCATCGAAGGAATTCAGTTTCATCCTGAAAGTATTCTAACCACTGAAGGCCCAAAAATGATCACCAACTGGTTAACACAATCATGACATTCAAAAGCATTTTAAATAAACTTTCATTCTCAAAAGATCTCACATTGATCGAAGCCGGCTGGGCTTTAACTCAGATCATGGAAGGAGAAGTTCCTGAAGAGCAAATTGCATCTTTTTTAACAGCTATGAGGATCAAAGGTGAAACGGTTGATGAACTCACCGCATTTGTGGAGGTTATGCGTGAAAAATCCGTAAAAGTGAACGTAGATGTTACCAATGCCATTGATTTAGTAGGAACCGGTGGAGATAAATCGGGGACATTCAATATTTCAACGGCTGCAAGTTTTGTGGTAGCGGGTGCAGGCGTTCCGGTTATTAAGCACGGAAATCGCAGCGCATCCAGTAAATGTGGAAGCGCTGATGTGTTAGAACATCTCGGAGCGGCTATTGAGCTTGGTAAAGAAGGGGTGGAGCAGGTTTATAATGAAGTAGGAATGGCTTTTATGTTTGCCCCTATGTTTCATCCTGCTATGAAATATGTGATGCCAACCAGAAGACAACTTGGATTTCGAACGTTCTTTAACATTCTTGGCCCTATGGCAAATCCCGCCGGAGTTAAAAAGTATGTGATTGGTGCTTTTAATAATGAAGTGGCAGGAAAAATGGCAGCAATTTTGGCGAATCTGGATACTGATTTCGCTTATACTTTTAATGCGGATGATGGTCTTGATGAAGTAAGTATAACGGGTGAATCGACCATTTTTGAACTTAGTGATAAGAAAGTTTCTGAACCGTATCGTTTTGATCCGACAACTCTGGGTTTTAAAACTTATGAAATGGAGCAATTGATGGGCGATGATGCTGCAAAGAATGCATCTATATTGAAAAAAATACTTGCCAATAAATCTACCGACGCTCAAAAAGATATTGTTATGATTAATGCGACTTTTGGTATTAAAGCATCAGGCTTGGTGAGTTCATTGGAAGAAGCCAAAGATACAGCAGTTGAAAGCTTGGAGTCAGGAAAGGCTAGAAAAGTGTTTAATGACTTTATTGATGCTACAAATGATGTAATGGGAGTATTCAAATACTGATGTCAACCATTCTGGATAAAATAGTAGTTCAAACTTCCGAAGATCTCATCAAAAGAAAAAGAGAAGTCAGCTTTAATGATCTTCATTCACTGGAAGGATATGAAAAGCAACGAATCGATTTCAAATCCGCTTTGCAAAAAGAAAATCAGGTTTCGGTAATTGCAGAAGTAAAGAAAGGATCTCCGTCTAAAGGAGTGATCAGGGAAAATTTTGATCCTTTGGACATTGCGTTGAGATACGAAGAGGGTGGTGCTTCAGCAATTTCTGTATTGACAGACAAACCATTTTTTATGGGCGATTTGGAATATTTGAATACCATTTCGAATAGAGTTCAAGTTCCATTGTTAAGAAAAGATTTTATCATTGACCCTTTTCAAATTAAAGAAGCACGGGCTTATGGTGCTGATGCGGTATTGATAATCGTTGCAATAACCGAGGGAAGCCAGCTAAATGAACTTCTTGCTGCTGCAAAAGAATTTGAATTGTCAGCGTTAGTAGAATGTTATGATCAGGCAGACTTTGACCGATTAGATTTTGATCAAGTAGATATTTTAGGAGTTAATAACCGAGACTTAAAGAACTTTGAAGTTGATGTTCACAGAGGAATTAAAATCCTTCAGCAAGCTCCAAAAGAGACGGTTTTGGTTTCAGAAAGCGGAATTTCTTCAGGAGATGACATGGCATTATTAATGAAAGAAGGAGTTCATTCTGTATTGATTGGCGAACATTTTATGCGACAAGAAGATCCCGGGATGGCTGTAAAAGAGCTGATTGAATCAGGCGACAAATTATCTAAAGAAAATACAGTTTGACCTTCGAAGAATTTAAAATATTACACAAGAAATTTTCTTCCTCATCTTCCTTAAAAAGCACTCTGGATGCCGATGAACAAGAAAAATACATAGAAGCTTTTTATGACAATGAGCAGTTTTCGAATTGGGCTATAGAGCAAGAAATGAAAGAAAAAAGCTTTGATTATAGCTCTTTTTGCTGTGTTATCATGGCAAAGCATGTATCTGATAGCTTAGACGAAGACGGTACAATTAAACACGAAGACGCTGATGTAATAATGAATAAATGGAAAGACGGTAGTTTTGGAATACCAATACATGACGGAGGTCCTTCAATCGTAAAAATTAATTTCTGCCCTTGGTGTGGAGAAAACTTAGAAACTGATGAGTAACTCAACAAAAATTAAAATCTGTGGCATTACCAATCTGGAAGACGGAAGATTTGCTTCCGGTTTGTTTGCGGATTATCTGGGATTCATATTTTATGATAAGAGTCCTCGATTCATAGAGCCAGCCAAAGCCGGGGCAATTATAAACTGGCTGGAAGGACCTGAAAAGGTTGGTGTATTTGTAAATCAGCCTTTGGATGAGGTAAATGCTACTGCCAAGGAAACCGGGCTGGATTATGTGCAGCTTCACGGAAACGAAACGCCTGAGTATTGTGAACTTATTGAAAAACCGATTATTAAAGTGATCCATATCAGCGAAGAGACAAGCAAAGAAGATTTGCAAAATTCAATTTCTGAGTATGAATCTGTTGCTGAATATTTTTTGTTTGATTCTAAGATTGGTGAGCAGTGGGGTGGAACAGGTCGAACGTTTGACTGGAATCTCATAAAGGAAATTACAGACAAGCCATTTTTCTTATCCGGAGGTCTGAATTCAGAAAATGTAATTGAAGCAATCAATATCGCTGATCCTCATGCAGTGGATGTATCCAGTAGCATAGAAGAAGAACCAGGGCTAAAAGATCTGGAAAAAATGGAAGTATTTGTGAATACAGTTAAACCTGTGGAGCTTATTTAAATGAATACCATTCACATACAAATTAACTTCCGTTGTCATTTCGAGATGAAAACTGACCAAGTCGGGATAACCGAGAAATCTTACATATTAAGAAATGGCAAAAAAATAAATTTTAGATGTCTCAATCTTCCGATTTCATCGGAATTAATCGACATGACAAACCAAATTTGATCAATGATGACTGAAGAAACCATAGCAAAATATCAACAACCAAACACTAAAGGCTATTTTGGGCAGTATGGCGGTAAGTTTGTACCGGAAATACTGATTCCTGCAGTAAAGGCTTTAGAAGAAGAATACGAGCTTGCCAGTAAAGATCCTGAGTTTTTAGGAGCGTATCATTCATTATTGGAAGAATATGTTGGTCGACCAACTGAATTAACCTTCGCTAACAGGTTAACCGAGCACTATGGAAAAGCCCGGATCTATTTAAAAAGAGAAGATCTTTGCCATACCGGAGCTCATAAGATCAATAATGCGATTGGTCAGGTTTTATTGGCTCAAAGAATGGGCAAAAAACGAATAATTGCAGAAACAGGAGCCGGCCAACATGGCGTTGCTACTGCAACAGCTTGTGCCAAATTCGGGTTAGAGTGTGTGGTTTATATGGGAGCGGAAGACATGGTTCGCCAAAAACTGAATGTTGATCGTATGCATTTATTAGGTGCAGAAGTTCGACGCGTGGAAAGTGGTTCAAAAACTCTGAAAGATGCCACAAATGAAGCTATTCGGGATTGGGTGACGAATGTTGAAGATACGTTTTATATTATTGGTTCGGTAGTTGGACCACATCCGTATCCTATGATGGTTAGGAACTTTCACCGGGTAATTGGTGATGAAGCCAAACGACAGATTATGGAGGCAGAAGGCAAGCTTCCAGATTATTTAGTCGCTTGTGTCGGAGGCGGATCAAATGCCATGGGATTGTTTTACCCGTTTATTGAAGATGAAACCGTGAATATTATCGGAATTGAAGCGGCAGGATTTGGAGTTGATTCCGGAAAAACGGCAGCAACACTTACAAAAGGGACGCCGGGAATCCTT
>Ga0189291_100296_pt1 | contig 24656 bp, 22 predicted proteins | sample UW1redminimetaG_FD_130331 | JGI IMG/M metagenome (GOLD analysis project Ga0189291, IMG submission 130331) | Marine microbial communities from the Costa Rica Dome - UW179B-red mini metaG | ecosystem: Environmental > Aquatic > Marine > Oceanic > Photic zone | place: Costa Rica: the Eastern Pacific... | reverse complement strand
GCGGAAAATGTCATGTTAGACGACTTTGCAGCGCTAGAGCCGCAGAATGCCGATGATAGTCAGGTTACGTCAGTTTCGGGTGAGGTGGATATGGCTCTGGTTGCTATCTCTGTCTTCAATCTCAGTGCTTATGATGACTATATGGATCGCCCGTTTGAAGGAAGCCAACCCTTCGAAGCCGCGCTGTTCTAAGCTGGGTCAGGCTATAGGCGGGCCGTTAGCTGACGGACGCACCACCATGCGGACGCGATCAAGGATGTCTCTGGGCGAGGCGACATTGTGCTTGATATCTTTGGGGGCTCGGGATCCACATTGATCGCGGCGCACAAGACAGGGCGGCGGGGTTTTCTTATCGAGCTGGACGAGCGCTATTGCGACACCATCCTCCAGCGTTGGGAAGTCTTTGCCAAGGACGAGGCCGAGCAAGTGGCCTGCGGCATTCCGCTAGGCCATCCTTCACAGGCCTGGCGAGACGGCGAAGCCTTCATGCTGGAGGCGGCGGAATGAACCCACCTCTTAAGCCTAAGTCTGTTCCCGAGGCGGCACCGTCCTACGAGGTCGGCTACAAGAAGCCGCCTGTCGCCACTCGCTTCAAGAAGGGCCAGTCCGGTAATCCGTCCGGTCGCCCCAAGGCGAAGCCAAAGCAAACCCAACATAAGCTGACTTACGAGCTTCCACCGGAGACGCTCAAGGATACGTTTTTGGAAGAGGCTTACCGCCTCGTGAACATCAATACCGGACAGGGTGACGAATCCATTCCAATTGCGCGCGCTGTTATCCGGGCGCTCGGTGTCAAAGCCGCCAAAGGGCATGTCTATGCTCAGCGCTTATTTGCGCAGACCCTCATAGCCATTGAAGCCGAACGGAAGGCCGAGGGCGGACTGTATATGGACCAGATGATCCAATACAAGAAGACGTGGAGTGAGGAGCTAGAACGCCGCGCGAGTCTCGGTCTTCCGATCGACGCCCCTGTGCCGCATCCGGATGATGTTCATATCAACATGAGATGTGGGGTCATCGAAGTGGTCGGCCCGTTCTCGGAAGAAGAGAAAGAGCGGCGGGAGTACTATAGGCGCATGTTGGTCGAGTGGCGCGAGACGCGGACGGAATATGAAAATATCCTATCTCGACCCTTCGAAGATCAAGAAGAGGCCGAAGAGCGGGAGGTTGTGATCGATGAACTCGCGCAATGTCACAAGATCATCCCAAGGCTGGAGGCGTCCAGTGGTGAGGTGGAGCCGCCGACGATGTATCATGCGAATAAGAGAGCGAAGCGGTTAGAGTAAGGAAATACAAGAGAACCCGGTTTGGGGTAAAAATAAAATCTGTCTAATAAGTGCAAATTTCAGACATTTGACAAGTTCGAAACTTATACAGGCCGCTGGTTGTGAATGACGAGAGCTTCTAGCTTATCTCGATTAATAATCTCAATTTTCCCGTAGCCTAGTGATAGATGGCCTTCCATTTTCAGCTGCTTCAAAGCCTTTCCAACCGAAACTCTTGAAACACCTAGAGAGTGGGCAAGTTCGACTTGCTTAAGTCTAACAGTGTTTTCAGACTGAGCCCCATCACTGACGCTCAAAATGCGCTTCGCCACGCGGGCTTTGAGAGGCATACCGAGCGTGTCACCAATATGGTCTAATGTTGTCTCTAAACGCATGCAGGCGACAGCAATGAGAGCTTTGGAAAATTCGATTGAGTTTTCCATCAACCGGTCAATGTTGGCTCTATCGAGACGTAAAAGGGTGACATCGGTCGTTGCGCGCGCGTCATGAAACACATGGTTGCGAAGATAGAACGCGATTTCGCCGAACGTATGTCCGGGACCAAGCCGGGTTAGATTAAAGCGTGATCCATCAATCCCGTTAATACCAAGTTGAACGAGCCCGTCTTCAATCAAGTAGAAATGATCGACAGCATCGCCCCGGTTTTCGATATCATCCCCTTTTTTAAACGTTCTGACTTCGGCGACCTCACGAATAGCGCGAAGGACCTCATCCCCGGCAAAGGTGACAAATTTTGATACAGAGTAGTCGATAGGGTTAATCATACTGTATGAAAGTAAACCGCTTAGCTTTTGAGCGCAAACAACTTCTGCTAGCGATGAAATAATGATGAGGCCTTGACGTCTCACACGCACCTAGGGGAGATTATAATGAAGCACTCACTGATTATGTCGGCCAGCATTCTGGGAATGTTAGGAACATCAAACATTGCGCTTGCGCAGGACATTGATGACGAAGTCATCGTTACCGCGACACGGCGGGCGCAGAGCGTTCAGGATGTTCCAATCGCTATTACAGTTATCTCTCCTCAAATTTTGGAAGAGCAAGGCGTCGTCAATATCCAGAATTTGGAAAGTGTTGCGCCGAGTTTCTCGACTTCGAATGCACAAACATCCTCGGGTACGGTCGTTCTGCGCATGCGCGGCGTTGGCACGACATCCAACAACATTGGTTTTGAATCGGCTGTTGGCGTCTTCATTGATGGTGTTTATCAATCTCGTTCAGGTGTTGCCTTAGGTGAATTTGTCGACGTCGAACGTGTTGAAGTTCTTCGCGGACCTCAAGGCACATTGTTTGGCCGGAACACTTCCGCGGGCGCCTTGAGTATCACTAATGTTCGCCCTGACCTTTACGAAGCAGGTGGCTTTTTCAACGCGACCTACGGGAATTATGACCATATGAGTCTACAAGGCGCGATCAATATTCCGCTTGTCGAGGGCAAAGTCGCGGCCCGCGTAACGGGTGCCCTACGTGAGCGTGATGGGTTTGTTGAGCTTGTTGACCGCAACGGCGCGTCACTCGGACAAACCAATGAAATAAGTCAGGCCATGATCCGCGGACAAATTGGTTTTGAAACCAATGGCGGTATTACAGGGCGTTTGATTGCGGATTATTCGAATAGTGATGCAAGCTGTTGCGGCGCGATCGAAGTCTTGCGGTCCCCCGTTGAAACAGCCGGTTTGTTTGGCGCTGTTGGCCTCGGCGCGCGGGGCGGCATGACAGGGCAGCCTGTTGCAACTGACGGAAATGATAACGACGCGGCTGAAGCGGCCGTCAGCAATCTCACTGGCACGGCCAATCAATTACCTGAAAACAGCAGCGATCAATTTGGTTTCGTCGCTGAAATCGACATCCCATTGGGTGACAATGTTGAAGCGACATATGTCGGGTCTTACCGTGAGTATGATTCTGACAACGCATATGACTCTGCGTTCTCAGGTCTTGATTTGTTCAACGTCTTGCCGGGAAGTCCGACAAATATTGATACAATGACCCACGAATTACGGTTCCAAGGTGACTTGCTTGATGGCCGTCTCGATTGGCTTGTTGGTGGTTACTACTCTGACGAAGATATTGATCAGGTGCAAAATTTTGGATTGGGCGCAAATTATAGCCGCTTCATCGATGCGCTTCTCTTGGGTGGCACAGGGGGGGCATTCCCAAGCGCTGGCATCCTTGGCGCTGGCGGGACATTGCCGGTGCTGTCTGGCGGCGGAAATCCAGCCAATGTAAGGTCTGAAAACGCCTTTCAACAAAGCAGTAAAAGCTGGTCTCTCTTCACACACAATATCTTTGACATTACGGATGATTTGTCTGTGACAGTGGGCTTGCGGTATTCAGATGAAAGTAAGACGGGCAGCTTCCAGCAGCTCTCCAACACGAATGATGTGTGTCCAGGACTGCTGAATTCACTTCGCTTTACACCCACTGGCCCTGCATTTGGCCCCACGCCGCCAAGCCTCTTTGGAACGCTTCTCGCGACAGGTTGTTTTGCTTTCACGGCGCCAGCGGACCTCCCGCAATCGGCCGTTTTGCCATTACCGCGCTCATTTACGAGCGAATTCAATGATGAAGAGCTAATCTATACAGGGAAACTGTCCTATGAAATGGGTCAGAGCGCGACGGCTTATGCTAGCTTCACGCATGGTTATAAATCTGGCGGCTTCAACCTGGACTCAACGGCGGCTATTCCAGTCAACGGCGTATCGGACCCAAGGTTTGATTCCGAAGAGGTTGATGCCTACGAATTAGGTCTCAAGACCAAACTCTTTGATAACCGGGTTACATTTAATGTCGCTGCATTCTTCCAAGAATTCACCGATTTCCAAGTGCTTGAGTTTACAGGTGCGCAGTTCCAAACCTTCAACGTTCCTAAGGCGGAAACAAAGGGTGTTGAGATTGAAGCATCAGGCCGGCTTACGGATAATCTAAGCTTTAGCGGCGGCTTAACATTGTTGGATGCAAAATATCCTGATGATTGTGCGACGGCGGCTGATGCTGTTCGGGTTCAAAACCTCTGCGGTTTCTCTCTGACGAACGCGCCTAAGACAGTGGGTATCTTTGGGGCGCGTTATGAACGTGACCTCAATGAGCACTATAACTTCTTCCTCGCCGCTCAAGCTCGCTACACGGGTGATCGCAGAACATCGACGCAAGGCCGCGCTGTACCAAACGCCGCCGCCATTACAGCTGCGGGCAGTGTTGACGCGGCTATCGCATCCGCAGCGCTCAACCCCCTTGATATTCAAGAGAGCAGTGTGAAAGTGAACATGCGAGCGGGCATTGGGAGTGAAGAAGGTGGTTGGTCCCTTGAAGCTTGGGCGACGAACCTCACCAACGAAGTCACACGCGGCGTGACATTCGGCACGACCCTTCGGTCCGGCTCACGCTCAGCCTTCGCGCAAGAGCCACGCATGTATGGCGTGACGGCCCGCAAAACTTTCTAGTCATGGACCGCATCCGCCCTGCGTGCGGATGCGGTCTATGCAGAGTCTCCCCGAGCGCAGCCCCGGCTGTATCTCGGCACTTGCAGGCGTTGTCTTGGTTTCCACGCGGCGCCTGCCTTTTTATCTAGCTGACAAGGGTATATGAAAAGACCGTCTGACATTCCTATCCTTGTCGGTGTTGGCCAAGTCGTCGATCATTGGAAAGGCGATATCGCCGAAGATTCGCCCAGCCCTCTTTCCTTGATGCAATCCGCAATAAAAGCCGCGTGCGACGATATGGGTTTGGCCAACGCTGTCGACCATATCGATGCAATGGCCGTTATTCGGTCTTTTTCGGATTCGCTGCCGCGTCCTTTCGATCCGTTTGGCAAACCTCTATCTCTGGCGGCGTCCGTTGCAGAGAATTCTAATATTACACCTCAAAAGCTGATCTATTCGACAGCGGGCGGTGAGCAACCACAAGCGCTCGTGAATGAGCTTTGCGGGTCAATTGCGTCTGGTCAGGCGCAAATGGCGATGATCGTCGGCGGCGAAGCCACGGCGGCTCTCAAGACTGCCATTAAAAATAAAACCCGGCTTGATTGGTCAGCGAGCGACGAGGCGGATGTCGAGGACCGGGGCAAAGGGACGAATTTTATCACGCCCTATGAAATTGCGAATGGCCAAGGGCTTCCGCCGCAAACTTACGCCTTGATGGAACAGGCGCTCAGAGGACGGCTTGGACTGACGCAATCAGAATATAGACGGCGTGTCGGGAAAATTTGCGAAGGCTTGTCCAAGACGGCGGCGGCAAACGAATATGCCCAGTTCCCAGATTTTAAGGACTCCGAGTTTCTCTCTGAGGCGTCGAAAGTGAACTACCCGATCTGCGATCCCTATTTGAAGTGGAATATCGCGCAGGATGCCGTCAATCAGGCAGCGGCGCTTATTCTAACGAGTGTTCGTCAGGCGACCTCGCTGGGTATTGATCCGTCCAAATGGATTTATCTACACGGCCATAGTGACCTGAAAGAGAAATGTGTCTCAGAGCGGACGGATATATCTCAATCCAAAGCGCTCGATTTGGCTTTGTCCGGGGCTTTGCAAATGGCGGGTCTATCAGCGGCTGATATAAGTCACCGCGATATTTATAGCTGTTTTCCGATTGTGGTTCAATTGGCCGCTGAAGCTCTGGGGTTGGATTCGACGCGCGACACGATGAGCGTGACAGGCGGATTGCCCTTCTTTGGCGGGGCAGGAAATAACTACTCCACACACGCGATTGCTGAAATGGCGTCGCGGTTGCGCGCCGACCGGGACGCTTATGGTCTCGTTCTCGCCAATGGCGGTTTCATGAGTAAACAGTCCGCTGGGGTCTATTCTGCAAAGCCTGCCGAGACTTGGAACGCCGCTGATAACTCAAACCTTCAGGCCGAGGTCGATCATCAGCCGGCGCCGACACTTTTGAATAATGAGGCTGCCGCGACGATCACCGCATATACGGTGCGTCATGGGCGCCACGGGCCGGACCATGCTTTCCTGACAGCCGAAAATGAGCAAGGCCGCATTATGGCGCGCGTAAATCCTGATCACCGCGCGACAATGAAATCGCTTTCGGGCGGCGTTGATCCGGTTGGTCAAACCGTTTCTTTTTCACATGAAAACGGGACCAACTTTCTTTTAAACCCAAATCCCATAGGAGCCGACATGGCCGATCACTTTTTAAGCCGTGATTTTGAACATGTGACGCTGCATCGGGACGGACATGTCCTTGAAGTGACGCTTAATCGCCCGCAGGCCTATAACGCGCTATTCAGCGCGGCGCATTTCGAATTGGCGGAAATTTTCGACGCATTCGAAGCCGACCGCGATCTGTGGGTCGCGATCATCACGGGCGCAGGCGACAAAGCCTTTTGTAGCGGCAATGATTTGAAAGTCACTGCGTCTGGCGGCGATATGTCGATGCCGTCATCGGGCTTCGCTGGATTATGCGCACGTACAGATCGGGAAAAGCCCGTGATCGCCGCCGTGAACGGCGTCGCAATGGGCGGCGGGCTTGAGATTGTGTTGGCCTGCGATCTCGCGATTGCGGACCCGCGCGCGACATTTGCTCTGCCGGAAGTTAAAGTCGGTTTGTTCGCTGCTGCAGGTGGTTTGCAACGCTTGGTCCGGCAAGTCGGCGAAAAGGCCGCGATGGAGCTCATTCTAACGGGCCGAAAAGCCAAAGCCGACGAGGCCAGAGATGTCGGCCTCGTCAACTCTATATCTGAACCGGGCGGGGCGCTCGAGGCGGCACGCGCATTGGCCGCCACTATCGCGGGTAATTCACCGACCTCAATCCGCGCGTCGAAGCGCGTCTTGAACGCGGTGGATGACCTTGGCGATTGGAAAGCTGCGCTTGGCTTAAGCAAAACAGAAATTGTCGCGTTGTTGAAGACCAAGGATGCGCGCGAAGGCGTCACGGCTTTTGCACAAAAACGCAAACCCGAATGGATAAATGGGTAAGTTTATGACAGATTTTTCCGCAGACGATCGCAACGCGATCAGTGAAATGTTTGACCGCCTCTTGGCGGATGAAGCCAGCGAAGAGACGCTTCGAGAAACAATGGCGACGGAGGCGGGCTACGACCCTACGCTCTGGGCGAAAATGGCCGAGCTCGGCCTGACGGGACTGATGATCAATCCGGATCAGGGCGGTATTGGTGGGTCAGCGCAGGAAGCGGGAGCCCTAATGGAAGTTGTGGGCGCACATTTGCACAGCAGTCCATTTTTGCAGAGTTGTATCATCGCTCCCGCGATTTTACGGGCCTGCACAAACACGGACACGGCTGCGCCATTGCTTCGTAAAATTGCCAGCGGAGAGATGATTGCGACCGTCGCGGGCTGCGGTCCGTCCGGCGACTGGACACAAGCGCCGTCAGTCACGGCGGTCGCGGTGTCTGGAAATTATGTTTTGGACGGAGCCACGCACTTCGTCGTGCACGCCCGTAATGCGACTACTGCATTTGTCCGCGCGCTGACGGATGATGACGCGGCAATGTTCGTTGTCGATATGTCTGATGCGTCTGTCGACATCACCCTGCATGGGTCCGACGACCGGACTTTGCGACTCTCAACGGTGACGTTTAACAAGACCCCGGCTCAACGCTTGGAAGGCGTCGGAGCCGCGGAAATTGACAACGCTTTGCTTAATGGCCTCGTTGCCTTAGCCGGAGAACAAGCGGGCGCGACGCGCCGGATTTTCGACCTGACGATTGAATATCTCAATACGCGTTATCAGTTCGGGCAGCCCATTGGCCGCTTCCAAGCCCTTAAACATATGGCCGCCGATTTGCTGGTCGAGGTGGAATCCTCTGTCACAGTCGCTCGTCATGCGGCGAGTGCGGTCGCGGCGGGCGCGCCCAACGCCAAGGCTCTGACTTACCTTGCGGCGTTCACCTGCGCCGATAATTTTCGTAAAGTGTCGGCCGACGCGATCCAGCTGTTTGGCGGCATTGCCTATACAATGGAGCATCCGGCGCATCTCTATTGGCGGCGTGCGCAAACGGGGCAGTGGCTGTTTGGATCGTCGGATCGGTTCCGCGATCTCTACTTACGCGAAATGGAGGCCACGCTATGAGCGATGCTCTCAAACACGATGTCGAAGCCTGGCTCGACCAACATTGGGATAGCGCTAAAGGTTGCTCCGTTGGCGAAGATAGTTACGATCAAAACCGCTGGCTCACAAAGGTTGTCGATGCGGGGTATGCAACGCCGACATGGCCGAAAGAATGGCATGGACTTGGCCTAAAATCCCGTGATGCGCGGGTCATTGAAAAAGCCTTTCAAGCGCGCGGCGCAAAGGGGTGGGGTCGTGACAGGTTTCATTTGGGCGCGATCACGATTTTCAAGCTGGGTAGCGACGCGCTCAAAACCGAACTCCTTTACAAGCTCCTGACAGGCCCGATCTGTTGCTTGCTATATTCTGAACCCGGTGCAGGGTCAGATCTTGCCGGCATCCGCACCCGCGCGGTCAAGGACGGCGACGACTTTATCGTGACTGGACAGAAGGTCTGGACATCCAACGCCGAGGAAGCCGAATACGGCATGCTTCTGACGCGGACCGATCCCGATTTACCAAAACATAAAGGCATCACCTTCTTCATCTTCCCGATGAAACAAGACGGCGTCGAGGTTCGTCCCATCAATCAAATTACGGGTGAATCCGAGTTTAACGAGGTCTTTATCGAGGACGCCCGCGTTCCTGAACGCTTCATTATCGGCGAGTATAATCAGGGCTGGAAAGCGTTCCAGACGGCGATTGCGTCGGAGCGCCTGATTATGGGGCAGGGGATTACAGCGCGTCTGTCTCAATCCGCCAGTAAAGCGCCCGCGCTTCTACGGCTCGCGCATAAACACGGCAAACTCTCCGATCCTGTTTTACGTCAGGACATCGCTCAAGCCTTGGCTCATCGCCAGCTCAACGCGATGAACATGCTGCGCGCGAAAGAAGAGATGATGAAGAACGGCTCGTCTTCGCTCAGTTCGCTGGGCAAGCTGGCGATGTCACGTATTCAGCACGGCGAAGCCCGCATCTCGGCCAAGATCATCGGCCCAAACGTTTTGCTGTCTGAAACCGAAGACCAACAGAATGCGAATTTTGACGCGGCGAAAGCCTATATGAATTCCATCGGCGGCGGCACGGACCAGATACAAAAGAACATCATCGCCGAACGTGTTCTGGGACTGCCGAAAGCGGATGATGTGAGCCGCAATATTCCGTTTAAAGAGATCAAATCGAGCTAGTCTATGTTCCGTCTGTTTGGCACTTTACTCTTGGCCTCGACCGTCTGCATTGCAGGGTGTGTCGCTGTATCAATTGGCGGCAATGGCGTTGCCGTTGCGAACGGATCTGAAATAGAATCCGCAGCGCCAGATGAAACGACACTGTCGCTCCGTCAGCCTTCGACGCAGACAGACGCGACGAAGATTGTCGATAACATTTACATGGCCACAGGCTTTGGGAACACATTCTTGGTCAGTACCGATGACGGCAACGTGATCATTGATACGTCGCTGGCTGAGAATGCTCCGGCCCATAAAGCATTGTTGGATGTTATTGATGACCGATCGCCCGATTATATCATCATCACGCATGCGCACGGTGATCACATTGGCGGCGTTTCTCAATGGCGGGGCGAGAATACGCAAGTGGTCCAACAGGCCCATGCGGAAGAGTTTCTGCATTATCAGGATCGTCTGAAAGGTTTCTTCCAACGCCGCAACGCCGCGCAATTTGGGTTCGATCTGGCTGAATTTGATCTGATCGACGCACCGATCGGCAATTACGGTGCCGACATTCCTGCGGATATCCTGTTCGACGCGTCTCACACGCTATCCGTAGGTGACCTGACATTTGAAATTATCTCGACACCCAGTGAAACCTATGATGCTCTCTCGGTCTGGATCCCAGAACGCAAAGCCGTCTTTGTGGGTGATCTTTATTATGAGTCCTTTCCTAACATCTACACGCTGCGCGGGACGAAACCACGCTGGGCTCTGGATTATGTCGAAGCGCTCGACACGGTGCTGGCATTGGAACCTGAAGTCCTCATCCCGAGCCATGGCAACCCAATTCACGGCGCAGAAAACATTCGCAACGCGCTTGAGCCCTATCGCGACGCGATCCTATATGTTCACGATGAGGTTGTGGCTGGAATGAATGCTGGCAAGCCCGTCGAACAGCTCGTGGCAGAGATCACTCTCCCCGAGGCTTTGCAAATTCGTGAAATTTATGGGCGGGTCGACTGGTCCGTGCGTGGAATCCACCAAGGTTACGCCGGTTGGTTTGATGGCAATGTATCATCCATGCTCGGCGTCGGGGCTCAGCAGGGACATGCTGAACTGCTTGACTTGGCGGGCGGCCCGGATGCCGTTGCGGACCAAGCGCGAACAGTTCTGGATGCAAGTCGTGACGACGAAGCGTTGGCGATGGCGGACATCGTGCTGTCTCTTCATCCCGACCATGTTGCGGCGCTTCGGGTCCGGCAGCGTGTTTTGCAAAACCGTTTGGAAACGTCGAGTAATTTTAATTCGAGGGGGTGGCTGCAGGCCGCTATCCGAGAAACCGAGCGTCGACTTGACCAGGATTAATAGGAGCGTAGCTATGGCAGATCTATTCAAATTCGCGATACCGTTAGTTGCAATCGGTCTGATGTCCTGCGCCCATGAGCAGGCGTCCCCTGCGGCGCCTGATGAAGCGGCAGTTTCGCAGCAGGCTCGTTCCGCAGGGCCCCTGTCGCGACCTGTTCGCGGCGATGGTAATGTCTCGGGTTTTTATAATTACGAAAGGTCGCTGCCGGACACCCCCGGCTTGCTCTTGCGCCAAGAACCGCTCAGCGCGTCGCAATCCCTTCCGGGTGCGGACGTGAACCTCAGGCTGCTCTACACGTCTACGGATGGGATTGACGGCGAAACCGTTATCCCTGTGTCCGGCAGTTTGTTTCTGCCAAACGGCATAGCCCCAGAAGGGGGCTGGCCGCTGATCGCGTGGACTCACGGAACCGTCGGCATTGCTGACATTTGTGCGCCGAGTTGGACGGGGTATGTGCCGTTTCATCAGGAATATCTGAAACAATGGCTCGACCAGGGTTATGCGATTGTCGCGTCTGATTATCAGGGTTTAGGAACAGCTGGAACGCATCCCTATTTGGCCACGCGGCCTGCCTCCTACAACAATCTCGACATTATCCGCGCCGTTCAGTCAGGTGACTTTCCGGTATCGGACAAAGTCGTTCTTATCGGACAATCACAAGGCGCGGCGGCAGCCTTTGCGACGGCAGGCTACGCGCCGGACTATGCGCCAGAAATCGACATTCGTGGTGTTGTTTCAACAGGTATCCCTTTGTTCACGCCGCGCACGATCGAAATTATCCAAGAGACGCGGCCCAATGATGTCGTCGATCCAATGTTGGGATATAATTTTCTGGCTTTGACGCTTGTGGAACAGATGGATACGGATTTTCGGTCTGCCGATTATATCTCGGATGAGGCTCTTAGCGTTGCTATGTCGGTGGATACGACGTGTCATAGCGATGTTAAAAAACTAGTTGTCGAAAATCAGCTGACTTATGACCTGTCATTCAAGGCATCGCCGAATGATGCGCTCAAGTCCGCTTTCGAGCAAATGGGTTATCCCCGGTTCGACCTTACAGCCCCCGCCTATATTGGCACTGGTTTGACAGACCGCGATACGCCGCCGCGTATGCAGGCGGGCCTAGTCAAGATGGCTTGTGCGGCGGGCGCTACAATCCAATCGCATGCCTATCCGGATAAAGACCATCTGACGGTTCTGAACCATTCAACGGTGGACTCAATCCCATTTGTGCGCGCAGCTTTTGACGGCGCAACGATAAGCGGGAACTGCGACGCGCTTCCATTCGATTAGGCGCACGGTCAAATATATTTTTACGGAGGCAAATATGAGCGATGGTTTTAACTTAGACGGACAAGTCATTCTGATTACGGGTGCATCGTCTGGAATCGGCGCTCAATTTGCTCGCTCGCTGGCAAAACAGGGCGCGAAACTTATCCTGACCGCGCGGCGTGCGGACAGGTTGAAAGCCTTATCTGACGAAATAAATGCGCAAGGCGGTGACGCCATGGCCGCGTCGATGGATGTCACACAGGAAGCGTCTGTTGTGGCGGCGTTTGATGCGGCGGAAGAACGCTTTGGCCGTGTGGATTGTGTGATCGCCAATGCGGGCGCGTCGGCGGATGGCATGGCAATGGATCTCGATATGTCCGGCTTTGATATGACGATTGCGGTGAATTTGCGCGGTGTGTTTCTAACGGCCCGCGAAGGGGCGCGGCGCATCAGCAAAATCGAGCGCCGCGAGGACCAAAGTGGCCGGATCATTATTATCTCATCCGTCACGGCCAAAAAAGTCACGCCCGGCGTGTCCGCCTATGCGGCGACGAAAGCGGCAGTTTGCCAAATGGGTAAAGTTATGGCGCTGGAATGGGCGCGGCTGGGGATCAACGTCAACATGGTCTTGCCGGGGTATATCCACACCGAACTGACCGGCGATGTGTTTGATTCAGAGCGCGGCAAGATGTTTATGAAATCATTTCCGCGCCGACGCCTTGTTGATCAACAGGACCTTGACGGCGTCATCAATTTTCTCTGCTCAGGCGCGTCGAAAAGTGTGACAGGCGCCGAAATTGTTGTCGACGACGCCCAGCAGATATAGCGCTAATAGAAGTCGCCGAGCGGACGGTTGAGAGCGGGCGGTCGGCGGTAAATCAACTTGCGCAAACCGCGCAAGTCGAATTTTTTCCAATTGTCTTTCGGCTGCGACAGACGGTCTGCAAGAATATTCATAACCAGCGGGTTGGATCCCATGCCGAGGTGGCTGGCGGGAACGCGGATGTTTTCGGCCTGATCGCCTTCTTCCTGCAAAGCGCCGTGCCAATGCACAATTCCGTCTGTTTTTGAATAAACAACGGTCGTCGGGACAGGCGGCGCGACATGCATTTCGTCAATACGCGCTTCCAATTCCGGGTCGGGACGACCGTTCAAATACTCAAAAATAGGGCGCGCAAGGGCGGCATGACGGGCGCCCGTGATGGGGCTACCGAGCGTAATGACGCTGCGCACATTCTCTGGCATGGCGCGCGCAATTTCACGCGCAAAGACACCGCCAAGACTCCATCCGACAAGCGACACTTTCGCGCTAACCTCTTTCGCAGTTTTGGCGACCATGGCGCGCATGTCTTCTTCGACCTCTGTGTTGAACCTGACATTCCGCCCCATACCCCAGTCACGGGTATCATAACCAAGATCTGTGAGGAGTGAGCGCATCTGCCGAGTCGAGACTTCGCTCGTCATAAACCCCGGGAAAACAATGACCGTATGCCCGTCGCCTTTGGGGAGTTTTCTAAGCCAGCGCCGGGACGCGTAATGCGAGGCCATTTCCATCATCCACCGGCCTTCAAGGCCCGTGTAAATCGGGTTTGGCGCGCGCTGTTTATATTTGTGGCTCATGATGTGGACTTACTTTTCTTTGGCGTCGTCTTCGCCGTTTTGGAGGCTGATTTACTATCCGTGTCGTCCAAAAACGTGGCCAATGCTTTGCGGTGCTCGTCAAAGCTTTTCTGAATACAGCTATCGTAGAAGTCGGGGTCAGGCATGGCTTCTCGGCACGCGGTAAAGGACAGGGTGACCTCTTTTAGATAGGTGTGAACAATATGTCCGAGACGCAAACCATCCATGAGGCATAACATGCCGTAAACGCCGACGGCCCTCGCGCCTGCAGAGTAGAGCGGGATGGGCGGTCCGGGAACATTGGTGACCACCGTATTGACAAGCAAGCGCGTCTTATCTGCGATATTAAACCGTTGGTAAACGCTCATGCCGGCATTTGTTAGAAAGTTAGGAGAGAGTTTTGCCAGTTCTGATATCTGCCGCGCGCCCATCGCATCGGTGAGACCTTTGGCTTTGACAGTCTCCTCAACCACATAAGTCATTCGCTCTTGAACAGATTTTATATGGGATCCTAGAGGCACATACATGGCCGCAATCTGGTTCCCCATTGTGTTGGCTTCTTTTTCGGTTCGAACCGATATAGGCGCCATGGCGGTGAGTGAGGTATCAGGGAGTTCTTTTTTCGCAGACAAGTAATGCCGCATCGCGCCGCCCACAACAGACAACATAACGTCATTCATTTTCGAGCCGGACACCATCGCGCGCATGGACTGTATCTCGTCAAGGTCGAACGCTTGCGCGCCGAAAACCCGGTGCGGGGAAATACAGCCACCAAAGCGTGTTTTGGGCGTCTGGATAATGGCTTTTAGATCGTAGTCGCGTTTGACCAAACCTTTGACAGCCCGGAATGCCCCGGGAACCGATTGGGCGAGTGCCCTGGTTTGCCGTAGGGGCAACGTATACGCTTTCATGCAGCCGCGTGCGAGTAATTCAACTTGGCTCGGCGTGGCTTCGGGCTTCCACTCATCAATCGTTTGAAGCGGATCACGTGTGGGGTGCAATGTGTGCGTGGCATGCATCAGATCAACACCGGACATGCCGTCAATGGCGACGTGGTGGACTTTTGACAGGATCGCGTAAGAGCCTTCCGGCACACCTTCGATATTATCCAGCCCCTCAATAACCGTCATTTCCCAAGGTGGACGGGACAGATCGAGTGGCCGCGCAAAAATGCGGGCTGCTTGAATACAAAGCTGACGCCAGTCGCCGGGTTTGGGTAGGGCGAGGTGGCGAATGTGATATTCTAAATCAAATTCTGAATCCTGAACCCAATAGGGATAATCGATTCCAAAGGGGACTTTGACCATTTTCTGTCGCAGCGTTTTGGAGAGCTGCAAGCGGTTATCAACGAAATCGATAATATCCTTAAACCGAACAAACCCATCGGGGGCTGTGCTCGGGTCATAGATAAAAATCGAACCCACATGGACGGGGGCTGCGGGCGATTCCAGCGCCGCAAAGGTGGCGTCCAATCCTTGCATTTGTTCCATGACCAAGTTCCTCAGTGAGTGTGGTTATGTGATCGTAGGATGATGCCGCCCAATAGAAAAGCAAACCCCTTTGCAATTAGGCGCTGGCTTCTAATCCCTTAACTCATGCCGAGTGTATCCATCGCAATCGCCTTGGCGTCTTTGTAATTGGCTTTGCCATTGTCGGCGCGCGGAACTTTGTTCGTTAGCACGTAGTGACGCGGCGCTTTATAGTCAGCCAGAAGTGCGCGTACGTGGGTTTTCAGGTCAGCGTCAGAAATTGTTTCGCCAGAGTTCGCAGAGAATACAGCGGTCACAGCTTGGCCAAACCGTTCGTCCGGAACGCCGACCACAAGACAGTCATAAACAGCGCCGAACGATTTGATGGCTTCTTCGACTTCTTCGGGAAAGATTTTTTCGCCGCCGCTATTCACACAGGTCGAGCCACGGCCGAGTAATGTGATGGTGCCGTCTTCTTCGAGGATCGCATAATCGCCGGGGACGGAATAGCGTACGCCGCCAAATGTGCGGAAGGTCTCCGCACTCTTGGCTTCATCTTTGTAATAACCGATCGGCACCATGCCGCCGTTACACAGCAATCCAGCCTCGCCAGAGCCCGCTTCGATTTCGCGTCCATCCTCAGTCATGACGCGGGATGTAGGCGACAGACGGAAGCGCGCGGTTTGATCCGTTTTCATTGTGTCGCGTGACCCGACGGATACGCCAATGCTGCCCTCGGTCGACCCCATACTGTCGAAAATCATCACGTCCATATGATCGAGAATGTCGCGCTTGGCCTCGGACGAAAACATAACGCCGGATGAGTTCACCATTTTCATGGATGACATATCGAACGGCTTGCCATCGGCCTTTGCCGCATTCAGCGCCGCTGCCATCGGTTTGGCAAACACGTCGCCAACAATCACAACTTCCTGAACGCTCTCGTTTTGGATCAAAGTTAGAAGCGCATGCGCATCAAATTTGCGGTTGTCGAATAATACCGCGCGTCCGCCCAGCGAATGCGGGATGACCACGCCGACCCACATGCCAGTGCCGTGCATCAACGGGCAGGCGGGCATACAGATGGGGGACGCATCAGCTTTAGCCAGCGACTGGACAATCGGAGCCAATTCAGAAGGCTTTGTTGGGATCGGCAAGCCGCGAAGCTGGCACGCTTTCATAATCAGGGAACTGGAAAACGTCTTGTGGTCGTACATGACGCCCTTGGGCAGTCCAGTTGTACCGCCCGTATATAACATGTAAATATCGTCATTAGACCGCGCGATGACGGGCATCGGATCCGCAGCTGTGACCGCTTGGTTATAAGACACCGCGCCGGCTAGAACGGGCTCACCTTCGCCAACTTCCAGAAACAATTTCACGTCGCTGATCTGGTCCCGGATGGTTTCCAGACGCGAGGCGAACTCGCTTTGATAGACAACCGCTTCGCTATCGCTGTTGCAAATGACATGTGCCAATTCAGTTTCGAGATAGCGGTAATTAATATTGATCGGACAGAGCCGCGCTTTGAATGCCGCAAACTGCGCGACCAAATACTCAACACTATTATAGGAATAGATCGACACTTTCGCGCCGGGCTTTAAACCCGCATCAACAAAAACCTGCGCCAATTGCGCCGCTTGTCGCTCGTAATCCCGCCACGTTAGCCGCTTTTCTTCAAAAACTACCGCCAGAGAATCCGGCACAGCATCCGCAACAGTTTCCCAGATATTGGCCAGATGCCAGACAGCAGTTTCAGTCACTTTATTCTCCCCGGATTATCGTGGGTACCGACGTGATCCGCCGTCACACGACTGTTGAAAATAGGCTAAACGGCTTTCGCCTCAAAAAAAAGCAAAGTGGTTTGCAATGCGCCCTAGGGCGTTAAGAAGCCTTTCTATTGCATTGTCAGGGGAACTTGCGTTTGAACCTATTTGGTAGGGTCACTCCATGACCCACAACCCGTTTCACTACTTCAAAACGTCTCGCGAAGTGAACCAACTGGAGCTGATAATGTATGTCCGGTTCCAGCTCTCGTTGAGGAATGTGGAAGACCTTCTGCATGAGCGCGGGCTAGATGTCTGCCATGAGAGCACCCGTCTCTAGGTCGACCGGTTTGGACCATTCTTCGCAAAGAAAATCCGGTCTAAGCGCTTAGCTTATCTTCGCCGTCATACCCAATGGCAGTGGCACCTCGACGAGGTCTTCGTGAAGATCAAAGGGGTCCAAGCATTACCTATGTAGGGCTGTCGATCATGAAGGCGAGGTCCTGGAGCGTTTCGTCACCAAATTGTCTGACGTCAGCGCCTATGAGACAGATTTGAGTCTGGGCTAAGTGAGAGCTTTTGTTCATCTTCATCCTAGTGGAGTGAAGCATGAGACAGACTAAGACGACGTCCGGAGAGCGGACGATTAAAGACATCAAGCGTAAGACCCGCAAACAGTACTCGGCGGAGGAGAAGATCCAGATCGTGCTAGACGGCCTTCGCGGCGAAGACAGCATTGCTGAGTTGTGCCGCAAGGAAGGCATATCCCAAGGCGTTTATTAGCGCGCAGCCTGCCCTTGGGGTACAAGTGGTCAAAGGACTTCATGGAGGCCGGCAAAAAGCGGTTGGCTGGAGACATTGTCCGCCAAGCCAACACATCTGAAGTCAAAGGCCTGCGGTCCGAAGCGCGCGAACTCAAGGAATGCGTCGCTGAGTTGACCCTAGAAAACCGCTTGCTCAAAAAAAGCATGATCGGGCATGGGGGCGACGAAGAATGAGATACCCCGCCTCAGAGAAGCTTGAGATCATCCGCTTGGTGGAGCGCTCAAAGCGCCCCGCCAAATGGACACTCGATAAGCTGGGCATTCCGAGACCCACATTCTACCGTTGGTATGATCGCTATCTGGAACACGGAGAAGATGGGCTTGTTGATCTCGCGCCTCATCCAGGACGTGTCTGGAACAGAATTCCAGACTCCGTAAGGTCTCAAGTCCTCGACATGGCGCTCGACATACCAGAGCTATCGCCGCGAGAGCTGGCGGTCCGGTTTGCTGATACTAAGCGCTACTTCGTGTCGGAAAGCTCGGTCTACAGGCTTCTGAAGTCCCATGATCTGATCTCCAGCCCAGCCTTCATTGTGATGAAGGCCGCCAGTGAGTTCCGAGATAAAACGACCGCGATAAACCAGATGTGGCAAACAGACTTCACCTACTTCAAGATCATTGGCTGGGGGTGGGTTTATTTATCAACCATCCTCGATGACTTCTCGCGCTACATCATCAGCTGGAAACTCTGCACGACGATGAAGACGAGTGACGTCACGGAAACGCTTAATATGGCGCTTGAAGCCTCAGGCTGTGATCAGGCCAACGTCGTCCACAAACCTAAGCTTCTGTCGGACAACGGCGCCAGCTACATCTCCGGCGAGCTCGCCGACTACATCAAAGATAACGATATGAGCCATGTTCGCGGAGCGCCGTATCATCCGCAGACGCAGGGTAAAATCGAGAGATGGCATCAGACGCTCAAAAATAGAATCCTACTGGAGAATTACTTTCTTCCCGGAGACCTAGAGCGTCAGATTGAAAGCTTTGTCGAACACTACAATCATGAGCGCTATCACGAGAGCCTGAGCAACGTCACGCCAGCCGATGTCTACTTCGGACGAGCTCAGTCCATCATCAAACGCAGAGAAAGGATCAAAGCCAAAACGATCGAACATCGGCGCTTGTGCCGCGCAGCAAATCCCTTGGGGCAATACCGCAAGGCCGCCGCCTAAATACCAACACCAAGGGTGAACTAACTCTCACTTAGCTCAGGCTCAAATCTGTCTCATTTTATATGAAGACGGACACACCCAGCCATCTCTCGGATTGGCGCAGGCCGAAATCTGTGCCGTTTTATATGACGACGAACACTGTCGTTCCAAGTCCCCCGGAAGAAAGTGTCCGACATCGGCGCTCATATCACAGTTCCAAGGCTGGAATCAGAGAGGCCTTTCGTGCGTCCAATATCTCGTGAATAGACAAATGAGATAAAGTAAATCGACGTCCGGAGAGCAAACCAAGTCGCGGTTAACGTTTGCTTTGAGGATAAACTTCTATTCTCTAACTTGGTTTCTTTTTTCGACTGGACTTCCTCCCCAACGAAGCGGTCGTGCAGTTAAGGCCCGCAGTTCGGGTCTTCTCTCGGTAGCGACGCACATTGAGTGCGCTCGAAACTGGAGACAGACATGACGACTAAAACCAGCAATGCTGCCGAGCTAACATCGACCTCGACCGCACTCATGACTCTTAATCCACCACGGAATGGCACCAAGCAAGCCAAGCTTGTGAGCATGCTCTCGCGCAAGAGCGGAGCGACGCTCGCTAAAGCCAGTGAGACCCTCGGCTGGCAGCCCCATACAACGAGCGCCACAACGACAGGCCTGCGGAAACGCGGATACGCGATTGAGCGGCAAGCCCGCGATGGTAAGCCGTCTATCTACCGTATTAATGCGGAGAAGACCGCGCCGCTGCCAGAGACGGTTGTCGCTGAGGTGGCAGCATGAGCGCCTTGGCCAGCCAACTGATTGAGCGGTTGGATCAAATCCAAAGCCTAGAGCGCGAGGATCTTATATCACTCTGGCATAAGGCTTACGACAACCCGCCGTTCAAAGGCGCACGACGAGCCACTCTTCTTCGAGGCGCTAGCTATGCAGAGCAGGCTAAGGCGCAATGTGATCTAAAAGCGAAGACCAAGCGCAAGCTGATCAAAATCGCTCATGCTGCGTCGGCGTCATCGGTCGAGAATTTACTTAGTGGTGAGGGAACGGGGGCCTGCAAAGGACGGGTGCCGCTGGCCCGCGCAAAAACTGCACTCCCAACTCTCCAGCTTGGTTCTCAGATTGTCCGAGAGTGGAACGGCAAAACCTACACAGTGCATTCCACGGATCAGGGCTTCGTCCTCAACGGCGTGACCTATACCTCGCTCTCAGCCGTGGCGAAAGCCATTACAGGCGCGCACTGGTCAGGACCGCGCTTCTTTGGAGTAAGTGGATAGGAGGGGAGGGGTTTGTCCTCAGCTATTCCAACCACACTCCGCTGCGCAGTCTATACCCGGAAGTCCCACGAGGAGGGTCTGGATCAGGACTTCAACTCGCTGGACGCGCAGTCGGAGTCCTGCCGAGCCTATATCCTATCACAAGCGGGGTTGGGCTGGCAGCTGCGAGATAGATCCTATGATGATGGCGGCATCTCGGGTGGCCATATGGACCGACCGGGACTGCAGGCATTAATTGCGGATATCGAAGCCGGGCTGATCGACGTCGTGATTGTCTATAAAGTGGATCGTCTCACACGCTCGCTGTCGGACTTCTCTCGATTGGTGGAAGCGTTCGACAAGCATGGCGTCTCTTTCGTCTCGGTCACCCAAGCCTTCAATACAACAACATCTATGGGACGGCTTACTCTCAACGTCCTGCTCTCATTCGCCCAATTTGAACGCGAGGTCACCGCCGAACGTATTCGGGATAAGATTGCGGCGTCTAAAGCCAAGGGTATGTGGATGGGCGGGCTCTTGCCGCTGGGCTATCGCAGCGAAGGCAGGAAGCTGGTGATTGAGGAAGAGGGGCAGCGACAAGACGAAGGGCTTGGAGAGGCGGAGACGGTTCGAACCATCTTTACCCTCTCTGCCGAGCAAAAGAATGTGAGGTTGGTCAAACTCGCGCTCGACGCGATGGGCGTCCTATCAAAGCAACGAACGACGAAAACAGGAAAGGCGACTGGAGGTAAGCCATTCTCTCGCGGTCATCTCCATAGGATCCTGACCAACCCTGTCTACACTGGCAAAATCGTTCACAAGGGCACAGTTCATGACGGACTTCACGACCCCATCATAAGCCAAGAGGTCTGGGATAGGGCTCAGGCACTATTGGAAGACAACGCAAGCAACCGAACGCATAAAACCAATGCGAACTCTTCGCTGATCCTCGCAGGGCTTCTAGAAGGTTTTGAGGGGCACCCCTTGGTTCCACATTATACCAAAGCGCACGGAAAGCGTTATCGATACTATGTCAGTCGTGATCTGAAGACCGGCGATCAGGACAGCGGCTGGCGCATTCCGGCTAAGACGATTGAGCCTGTCGTGCTGTCTACAATCAGAGAACACCTGACAGATGATCGCAAGTTTATAGAGTTGCTACATCTGGAAGGAGCAGAAGCAATGTCGCTCCAAGCCATACTGGCAAATGCAAAGGAGTTAGCGGTACAGTTGATGTTCAAAGATCGGGCTAGACTTCAGTCCATAATCCCAAAGCTGATTAAACGTGTCGTGTTGGAGCAGGATCAAATAACGATCTACCTAAGCGCTGCTGGCTTGGCTGAGCACCTGCCTGCCATCCCATCAATTACCCATTACGGTGCCAGCGACTATTCGATAACGGCACCGATCAATATCCGAAGACGCGGGCAGGAGATGAAGATGGTATTGGGTGCGAAGGCCGTGCCAGCGTCGAATGTAGATGATGCTCTTGTTCTTCTGGTGGCGAGAGCTGTTCTCTTACGCGACCAGCTGGAGACCAATGAAATTACCTCAATCGGTGAGTTCGCTGAAGCTCAGAGTATCCACCACAGCGACGCGAAGAAACTGGTTCCGCTCGGCTATCTGGCACCGAGTATTATTGAGGATATTCTCAAGGGCCATCAACCGGTTGAACTCACCGCGAGAGAGCTCCACCGGATGACCGATTTGCCGCTCTGCTGGGCGGAGCAACGCCATCGTCTCGCCTTCCACTAAGCATCATGCCTGACCACCAAGCGGGCTCGGAAATCGGCCGGAGAGACGGGGCGTGAGATATGGCGGAAAGTGGCCAAATTTGGCGCCTCTCGCGATCTTGGATCAGTCTCGCATCCCGCTAACCGACGGAAACTACGGACTTATATCGAGAGAGACGGGAACGGTCTGTTCGACAGCCGAACGACTGGTGGAGCCTAGGGGAGTCGAACCCCTGACCTCTTGCATGCCATGCAAGCGCTCTACCAACTGAGCTAAGGCCCCGATCAGGTCGGGTCATGTCTGCGCCGGGGTCGATATTTCGGCCCCATGCAGGCGGCGCGTCATAGGGCTGAGGCGCCGCATGCGTCAAGCGGCTTGTGTGCTGCTTGACGTCTTATTTTTCAGCGAGGCGCTATGTGTCGAGGTCGATGTCTTCGTCATCGTCTTCGTCGTCATCATCCGCGCCCGGGGGAAGCTCGTCCGCATCGTCATCATCGACGAGCGCTGCGTCTTCGTCTTCTTCGTCGTCGATATTGTCGACGTCAGGGTTTTCCTCATCGTCGCCGTCGCCGCCAATGATGGCCGCGTCTTCGCCGTCAAGTTCCAGCTCTTTGGCTTCGACTTCTTCCTCGTCGATATCATCCTCATCGATTTCAACCGCATCGGCGTTTTCGTCTTCATCATCGTCATCCGACTTGGATGATTTGAGTTGCGATGCCGGGACAAGGCCTTGTTGATCCAACTCGGCCGGATCGAAGCTATTCTTACACATCGGGCAGACGGCCGGATTATTGTTGAGGTCGTAAAACTTGGCCTCACACTCCGGACAGGCGCGTTTCGTGCCGAGCGCTTCGGCCCGTTTTTCTTTTTTTGTTTTCGCTGCAGCCATGAGGGACTTGCCTTACACTGTCATGATTAGCCGCCCGATTGTGACCTTACGATCTTGCAGTTTGGGCGGGTCGGGCTTACGGCCCTGAATTCGGTTTAACGGCGGGTCTTTAGCGGTCCGTCATTCCCTGTCAACATAGACCACCCGGAACCTACAGTGAACCCTGCTAAATCTGTCTCCAGTCACCGATCGACAGCGCTCACGGGCCGCATCCGTGCGCCGGGGGATAAATCGATCTCGCACCGCTCGATTATGATGGGCGCGTTGGCCAATGGCCAAACAACCGTGTCCGGCCTGTTGGAGGGCGCAGACATCTTGGCGACGGCGGACGCTATGCGCGCGCTGGGCGCTGTCGTGACGCGCACGGGCGATGGGACTTGGACGATTGACGGCGTTGGAGCGGCCGGTTTGCAAAGCCCGGACGCGGTGATTGACTGCGGTAATGCGGGTACGGGCGTGCGGCTGATTATGGGCGTGGCAAGCGCCTACGACCTCACTGTGACCTTTACGGGCGACGCAAGCCTTCGGTCTCGCCCGATGAACCGCGTGCTGGATCCACTGCGCTTGATGGGCGTGGAGGCCGAGGCACAGGACGGCGGCCGCCTGCCGTGCACGATCCGCTCGAACGGTTCGCTCACGGCGATTGATTACAGCCCGCCCAAAGCGTCGGCGCAGGTCAAAAGCTGCGTGTTGCTCGCAGGGCTTGGCGCAAAAGGCCGCACAACGGTCCGAGAGATCAGCGCGACTCGCGATCATACAGAAAATATGCTGACGGCCTTCGGTGTGCCGGTGCACCGCGACGGGTTGTTCGTGTCGATTGAAGGACCCGCCGCGCTGACCGCCACTCATGTTGACGTGCCGGGCGATCCCAGCTCGGCGGCGTTTGCCATTGTCGCGGCGCTGATCGTGCCAGGGTCTGATGTGACCGTCGAGGGCGTGATGCTCAATCCGCGCCGCACAGCGTTGTATGAGGCGCTGCAGCAAATGGGCGGAGATATCACATTCGAGAATGAACGCGCTGTTGGCGGCGGCGAGCGGGTCGCAGATATTCGCGCGCGGGCGTCCCAGCTCACGGGCATCGTGGTCGATCCGTCGCGCGCCGCCGATATGATCGACGAATATCCGATCCTCGCCGTCGCGGCGTCTGTGGCGACGGGCAACACAGTGATGAACGGCATTCATGAACTGCGCGTCAAAGAAAGCGACCGAATCGCCGCGACCGTTGCGCTTCTGCGCGAAAACGGCGTGCAGGTCGAAGACCATGAAGACGGCATGACGGTCACAGGGGGCCCCGTTGCGGGCGGAGCCACCGTTACCACCCACCATGACCACCGCATCGCCATGAGCGCGCTGATCCTTGGCTGCGTTGCCGACGCGCCCGTCAGCGTCGATGACGCCAGCATGATCGCGACAAGCTATCCGGATTTCTTTGATCATATGCGGCGCCTTGGTGTGACGATGACCCACTCATCCGGGGAATGAATTGGCGAGTAACGGAGAGCGTAGCGCGCGGCTCTGATCTCAAAATACCTACCTACGTCTTACTTTCTTCTCGATTGTCATCCCGGACGCCTTTTTGGCGGTCCGAGACCTGACGTTTGTGTGCCAAAGCCAGCGTTGCTCTCACCGTCAGGTCCCGGCTCTGCGCTACGCTTGGCCGGGATGACAAGTTTGAGTTCGGCTCTCTCTTTCTCCTATGCACTCGTCCCCGGCATTCATTGCCGGGGCCTTTGGCTTGAGTTTTGATGGGGTTGGTTTCAGTTCCTTCGGAGCTTTCCGTTAAAGGCCCCGGCAACAGGTGCCGGGGACAGCTTTATATTGG
>Ga0189291_100295_pt1 | contig 24815 bp, 33 predicted proteins | sample UW1redminimetaG_FD_130331 | JGI IMG/M metagenome (GOLD analysis project Ga0189291, IMG submission 130331) | Marine microbial communities from the Costa Rica Dome - UW179B-red mini metaG | ecosystem: Environmental > Aquatic > Marine > Oceanic > Photic zone | place: Costa Rica: the Eastern Pacific... | reverse complement strand
CGCTGTTCTGGTAGTCAGCCAACGCCTGTTCAAGCAACGTGATTTCGTTCCCCAGGGCAGTGGAAGAGGATTCAATGTTGTTGCTGGCGGTCGTGCTGATGGATGTTTTTTCGGATTCGCCAATGTCACCAGCCAGATATTCAATCTCAAGAACGGCGCTCAGAAGCCGCAGATCATCGCCAGCCAGCGTCTGCGGCGACGGGATTTCGGTGAGAGTTTCGGCCTGTTGTACCGTTGACTGAGCGCTGGTGTTTGCCGCTGAAATGTTGATCGTGTAGCGGGTGTCTTTATCGGTTGTAACGGTGAAGCGTTCGGTTCCCGGATTGCTCAGGTCACCAACCACGATGGTCAATTCGTCACCGGAGATTGATGTTGTGATGGAGGGGTTGTCGAAACCTTCAACCAGCGTCAGCGAATCGGGATTGATTTCGCCGTCAAGCTGGCGAACTTCAATGCTGTTTTCAGCGGTGTCCACGGAAACCGTCTGACGATTAACGCTCGGCTCGGGGCTGCTACTTCCGCCTCCGCCTCCGCCACCACCACAGGCGGTCAGGACGATGGAAGCCAGAATGCTAACGGCTACTGTTGCGGCGGGTGTTTTCGGGTGAACCCCGGATTCGGAGTATGTCATGGCGAAGCCTCTCCAGTGAGTTGTGGTTGTTCGGTTTTCTATGGTTTCAGTATGCCTATGGGAGCCCATAAAAGCAAGTCACATAGGGTAGTAGATTATGAATTATCGTTAAATTCTGTGAATGTAAATCGTTGTTTTTGTGTCTCACTGGTTTATCATTGGCAGGCTAGTGTCCTGGCGGGTACGGCATTCGATGCGTTCGCCGGTCGTCTTTTTCATGTTGTTCAGTTTGTCCGAGGTACTTATGGCTTCCGATGATGGTGCAAACCCCTTGGCTTCATTTCTGGAAAAGCAGCGCGAAGCAAGGCTTATCGACGAGGAGCTTCAAAGAATGAGGTCCAGTCAGACCGTGGAGGCAGCCATTAAGATCAAGCAAGATATCGAGCAGCTTATGGAGGTTTATGATCTGACTCCGGAGCAGCTTATGGAGGCGGTTTGTCTTCTGTTTAATCTCGCTAAGCCGATCGGCTATGCCGGTGAGGATCTGCTAAACAGTGAGCTGGCATCGCATAACCCAGACGTTGGTCGATCTGGCTCCGGAAGTGCGCTTGTATCCCCGCCATCGAAATCGGAAGAGGGGAGGGCAGCGAGGACGAAGAGATCTCGAGCTCCAGTCAATCAGTCGCTGGTGCCCGCCAAGAAAGTGACCATTCTTTCCGATGAAGAGCGTCAGGCCGGCATGAACCAGTCGTCAGCGCAAGCATCGACTAAGGCTACAACTAAAAAGTCGAGCGCATCGGCCAAAGACGCTGACTCCCTGGTTGCGCCGGCACGAGGCAAGCGAGTTGTGCGAACCTACGTGAATCCTCACACCGGTGAAACTGTGAAATCCAGGGGTGCCAACCATCGGGTCCTTAACGAATGGCGAGCGAGATACGGTTACGACACGGTTGAGCATTGGGTGGCAGACGGCGACTCTGTTCAGTAAGGGTTTACCTGATGTACATCAGCTACCGCTTAAACTGCATTTACCGGCCGCTTGGCCCACTTCGCGATGGGACCACGTTGGAAGTTGCGCCCGATCAGATCGTTACTTGGCTTGGCTTCATTGAGCGGGATATTGCCCGGTCATGGGGGCGGCGCCTGTGTGCGACTGAGGTGGCGCTGGCCTATGCCGGTGTCGAGGGTTGGCGGCGCAGTGAGTTGGACGCGTGGCAGTGGATTAGCAAAGAGTCGGAGGCATTCGTCGGCTTTTTGGTGCCGGAGGGCGTTTTTGCAGTCGTAGAACGAGGAAAGCCGCTATTGAAGCGGCTTTCAGGGGTGGCTCAGGGTGATCGCTAAAATGTTTGTTGTTGAGCCGTTGAAAGAGCCTGGTGCCGTTTGGTGTTGGGGTGGCGTCCCCATTTTGTAATGTACTTGGAGTAACCGGCGCGAATCATGGTTTCTGCCCAGTCACCATCATTACTGCGAATGTCGCAAATCGGGCGGCCATAGTAGCCAACCTCAAAGCAGTAAACGATAACAGCGTCTCCTGCAAAGGTCTCTCGGGCAAACCGGGAGGCTTTCATCCCTTCCATCGAGTTCTTGCTGGCGTCGGGATGAACCGATTCCGCGGTATCGATGTTTGCAACGCGAATCCTCATGACGGAACTTGTGTAGATGCTGCTCAGGTTCATGTCACGTTGATATCGCTTCTCAGCCTCTTGGGCGCGTGTCTTGGCCTCTCTGACAACCTCAGCGGACAATTCGACGCTGGCGGTGTCACCATCAGTTACATGGACAATCCGCCCCTTGGCGACGATCGGTTGCCCGTAATCGGCGCTGGCTTGTTCAGTGCCGAATAATACGACAAACAGTGATACCACGAGCCCCCAGATTGGATCGCTGATTTTAGTGCTGTGTTTCGCTGTACGCATGACGTCATATCCTTCCAAAGCAAGTTTGTGCTTTCAGTGTATGCGTTAGGCATACACCTGTCAATGAAATAATTTAGACTATAATACCCTATGCTATGCTGTCTCCCATTTTATCTACTAGGGTTTGGTCGTCGATATGGTCTGTTTTTCAACGAATAGGGCTAGCTACAGCGTGGAGCTGGTCAATAACACCATGGTCATCATTGCCAGCGCGAGCGCGCAAGATGGCTTGCCGGTCATTCGAGAGCCTGGTGACGTTGTAGCTCGAGTTCATGCTGGCGTTGCCAGCTTGAGTGTCCGCCAGCTTTTCTATCGGGACCAGACGGGCCAGTTCTATGAATTGTCACATAAAGGTGGAGAGTTCCTGCGCGTCTCCCCATGTTCAGACTCTCTGAGGCTGCACTTGGAATCCCTCGTCCAATAGGTGTCCCATGAGAATTTCTAACCCGGCAGACCTTGAACGCTTAAAAAAGAATAGCGCCGAACAAATAAGTGGCGGCGGAATGTCTGATTGGGCCGCCAAGCAGATTGAGCAGGCTTTGGCCAGCGACCAGGGGAAAAGAGGTAGCGGACAGCGGAGTGGCGTACCAGCGAAAAAGGCATCCCCCGCGAAGCGTCTCGTGTCAGGTGAGAGTCCCGGGGAGGGAAGTGTTCGGCTGGCTTTGATGGCCGCCTTTGGTGATTGGTTCAAAGGTGGTGAGGTGGTTCCCGAGCTTCGCCCGTTCAGCACCCGGAAGTTCAGGGCTGACTTTGCGCTACCCCGATATCGCTTCGCGGTTGAAGTTGATGGATGGTCTCATCATGGAGAGTTTCTGGGAGACCATGAAGCTGACCGCGCAAGGGGGCTGGTGTTTTCAAGTCACGACTGGCTACCTTTCAGGGTTTCGCACGGCCAGGCCATCAATAACCCCGGAATGTTGATTGACGCCATCGCATCAGCGATGAAATATCGCTTGCCGATTGCCCGGGAATCCATCGATCTTGAGCCGATCGAACACAAGCATGGCGTCTGGTACCAGTTGGTGTATCAGTAGGGTTTTGGTGTGTCTGGACACCTTTACTAATGATAAATACCTAGTTATCAGTTAACCCGAATTGCGAACACTTTGACCGGTACGGAGTCAAAGTGCGGGTGGGTGATTATCTGTTCTTCGTAGCCGCGCCATGGGCGCTCTATTATGCGTGTCTGGTCTCCGGCTTTTGGATACCCTTTCTTCACCAGGACACGTTGATATGACCGGCCCTCGAGGCGTTTTCGCCAGTATTCTGTTCTCAGGCGATACTCGAAGGGTTTCTTGTTGGTCGCGATCTGGTCGAAATACTCACTTTTGAGGTTTAAGTGCAGAGTGTTGTCAGCCATAGTCTACCCCTCAGTCCGTCCGGTCCGGTTATCGGATTCCAGTGTCGCGTTAATTAATTTGCCTAAGTGGATCGAGATAAATTGCAGCGACCCCCGCCCACAATAATGCCTGAAGAGTGAGTGTCCGCCACCAGCCGACCTGACGGTAATATGTAAAAGGGTCTGTCCACACAAGCCTTAAATTATTACATGATGACCAGAAGCCTGCTACCGCGGTTATGATCATCAAGGCACCAAGAAATGTGAGGATCATGATGTTGTGTTCCTGATTCGAATTCCCATTAGTTAAAGCTGTCAAAGATATTACCAAGATCAAGGGCAACTGCTGGTTTTTTTGAAGCCCTCCCTGGATCAATGTTGTCAGCCCTAATTGCTGACAGCACAGGACCCCCTTTAGCATATTCCTCCAAATAATGGGCCCTCAGGGCAGAAGCAAGGCAAAGCCCATTTATAAAGCGCATTTGCGATGTTTCGGGCGACTCAATGTATTTACTTTCGCTAACGTGGAATGTATCAACTGGTACTGGTCGCGATACAGATTTAGCATCTGCAATACGTTGTATAATGCGTACCGAGATAGCTTTTGATCTTCCATTTCTCGCCTTATGCCTGACTATTAGAACGCCGTCGACTCCTGTGTCGATCGCAGGGTTGCGCTTGCGTCCGGGCAATGTACGCCGGCGCTCCATCGTGATAGGCGTCTTCAAGGACATTAGTTGGTTGTAAAGATTTCTCCAGGCGGCCTGAAGGGATTCAAGTGGCGACCTTCCTAGATCTCCTTCCCACATTCGAAGTTGACCATCAGCGTGGTTGATTATGATCCGCCACCCCTTGCTTTGCAGATTCCTTGTGATTCTTTGAGGTACCCAAAGTATACATTCATCACTTAGGCGGTCTTTGCGGAATCGAATCGGAAAACCGTTCACATTCGTTCGCTTGACGGGCTTTGTGAAGTCAATATTAATCACAACGAACTCCAATATTAACCTTTCATGCTAAATGCATTTTCGGCAATTCTTTCTAGCACAAAATCCAGCACCTTCGGATTCATTCGATACGCATATCGTTATGCATGCTCAATCACTCCCTCTATTCCAAACAGATTAGAGAGGAAGTCCAATAGATCCATGTGCGCTTGAAACTCATAAAAACCGCACGTATAGGCATCAAAAGGGTCGAAGGCACTCCTTGATTCCTCAACAGTTTTTTGATTTTGTGGGTATCGAGACATCGCCAGTCAGTCATCATTCCTGCTCGCCGTCTAAAAATGGAGGAGTAATTGAGTTAGTTGTCATCGTGTGCCGGATTCCAATATCAGTTTTTAGTCCAGTCGTGATTAGCTGGATTCGCACCTGCGTATTGTGGAAATTCGCGTTCGAGCTTCTGCCCACGCTCTTCGCCGATCGCGATGAACACTTGAACGGCCAGCTCCAGTTCATCGAATGACTTGTCATCAAAGTCCGCAAATGCTCGACGAATATCGTCGATGTCACCGTGCTCAGCAAAACACTCAGCCATTGCTGTGGCTGGATCATCATGTCCTTCACAACCACCACTTAATTCAGTCATACCGGATTCCCATTTTTAGCTATAAAGCCGTTTACGCAATTCCTCGGCGTTGATCGACAGATCTTCATCCGAGCCAGCGGCAAGAATGACGGTTGCCGGCGCGTTCGCGTTGGGGGCCTGGAAGCTAAATGCTTTTATGCTTGAATCACCGCTAAGTGTCTTCAGGCCTCTGTGACCAGGGAACACATTGTTTAGCGGAACGTCTACGAGGGTGCCGTTAGGCAGCTCCACGACTATGCTCCCGAACTCATCGCGCCATTTTTGAAGTTGGTCATTTGTGCTCATAATGCGAATTCCAATCATGTTTTAGTCGTCATTGGTCTGCTGATTCGGCGATTCGGAATTCTGGCTACATAACCAATACCAAAACCCGAGAAAGCCAATCCCTGCGAGTGGAGCGAGCCACTGGCGCGTCTCAAATGGAATAAGAAATTCTCCACGGAAGTCGTGCGACATACCGCTGAAACCCATCAGCATAATTAGGGTTAGTATCAGCGACGCCGCACAGTAGATCCCTGCACAGATGATCAGCCCAACCTTCAATCTTTCGTTCATGCTTGCGCTCCCGAATTCCAATGCTATTTATTGGGCGAGATTGTTCGCCAGGTTCTGTAAGTTGCGAGGACACCTACAACGATCAGTCCTACAGCTAAAGTGGATGACTTGAAGATGGCTTCAGATCCTACAAAGAAAGAGGCGGCAATCCCGATCAGTAGCAATAGGATCATTGGTTTCACGCAGTTCAAAAAGGTCAGCTTCAACAAAAACATTGAAAGCTCGCGCTCCTGTTTGCGCCTTTTCTGATACTCATGTTCCATGGCATCGAATATATTTCTGGCCATAAGACTTAACTCCTTTGGGCGCATTCCTATATCACTTGGTGGCCGACTTTGGACGTAGGCGAACCTTCCAACCGCCAACGAGGCAATTCCACGAATCCTTAAAGAAAGAAAAGCTCCAGAGGCGTTTCTCACAGTAATGGTCAGCCCCAATTCCCATCAGCAATAGCAATGCAACTGTCGCCGTAAGTATTTGCCAGTTGCCGGTCAGGCCTTGGCCGATCAGTGACAGGAGAGCCACATTCAAAGCCCAAAACATGCGGGTGCGGGCGGCAGACGACTCCTTTTCGAGCTCGGCTGCCCGGGAGCGCAGTTGCTCAATCTCGCCTGAATCGTCTTTCTCGAAATCTTCACGAAATTTCTCTGTCATAGTTACCTCAACCGGATTCCCATAAGGCTCTCAGAGCCCGATTTGGCGTGAATTGCCAGTCGCATTGGCCACAAGCTGTTGCGCATCCTCGTGGAGTCGAGTGCCCTCAACAATCTCAAAATCAGCAGGGATGTCTCCTGAAGGCCATGACTGGGCGATGCCGAGCAACAGTCGGGCCGCTGCCGTCAACTGCTCACTCTCATTCTTACCAGGATTTGCAGAAACGATTGGGAAACCAAACTTTCTGCCTTCACGGCAGGCCTGTTTAAAACCTGCCAGCTCAAGCTTATCAGCGTCACGAGCATAGGCATTCGCGATCATTTCGCTCTGCCGGCTCGGGCTTTCGTTGCTCCATTTTTGTTCAGTGGTGCTATCCAGTGGTCGTGTCATCGTTAAATCTCCCGGATTCCAATCAGTGACTTTTGGCTTTCTTGGACACAACGGCCACCCCAAGCGCCAACACCCAGATGCCGATGAAAACCCAAATCGAAGCGTCAGCGGTGGCCTCCATCATCCAGGCACCATTGCTCATCGACGATGCCATTGTGTCGCCCGGCACGTACTCACCTGACCAAACCCTTGGGTCCAGCCATGTACCCGACATGGTTGACCCTAAGATGACAAAGAAGAAGGTTATGACAGCGCTGATGACGGCCGACCCAGATACAAGGGTTACCCATTTGGGCTGAGGGTTTGCGGAAGGCGCGTCAGCATCCAATGCTGCTTGAATGATTCGGGCGGTGTCCTCCCGCTTAATGTCTGGTGTTGCCTCGCAGGCTGCATTGATCATTTTTTCAGTTGCTTTCATGATTCGTGCCTCGGTTTCCAATGTTCTGAATTCGATTTAAGTGCACCAGGGCAGGTTGCCCGATAAAAAGCTGTGACACTTCCAAATACTAATCCCTGCTGTAACAGCTATCAGGCCAATAGGAAGCAGCATACCCATGACAAAGGCAGCGAAGCTTTTTCCGCCTAGACCGGTGTGACGGGAATAAAAGGTTGCCCCACACACCAGTGCACCCATATAAAAAATGATAGAGAGGTCCAGTACGCCAGCTACTTCTGTTATGTGTTTGTGCACCAAAAGCAGCCCAACCCCTGCAAATATACAAAGATACTCAAGGCCAATAAGAGCACTATTCGAAACCCTGTATTCATCTTCGTCAGAGTAGTAATTCATGCACTTGCTTCCTGTCGTATTCCAATTAGGTTTGAGGGAACGCTTCGCTGAGCTGAGCCAATACATCTTGATGAGGGCCAATCTCAAGGCGATTGTTGAGCACATGGATGACGCAGCTCTTCTGATAATCTGGATCAGCGGAGGACACAGCTTTCACTTCACTAATAACGCAGTTGACCTGTTCTTGGCGTGATTCAAGCCCGCTGGCTTTCTGTGTAATGCTTTCGACTTCTTCCTCGGTAAGAGGCGTATTTTTCGTTTCAGTCATATTGTTGCTCCCTATCCGTATTCCTATTGTGCCACGCGAACGCGGGCGTAAACGTCTTTGAACACCTTTTCCAGATCCTGAATCGCCGGGCGTGTTTTCCGGTCGATGGTCTCTTTCTGCTTGATGCCTGAGACTCGCATCAAGTCTTTGTGGTGACAGCCAGCGTCGAACATCGCCTTGACCCAGCTATCGCGGTAAGTTGCTACCGTAGCGCCCTCTATGCTCGCCTTCTCAATGAAAGACTTCAGCTTGGCGGACATCGCTCTGGGCTGGTAGTCAGTCGATCCCTTCTTGCGCGGCGAGAGTTTGTAAGGCTCCCCGCGATCATTTAGGAAGAAGGCGCTTTTAGGATCTGAGCCCCGGTACCAGGCTTGATTACTCAAGCAAAGCTCCTCAACCAGTCGCCAATCCATGTAGCCCTCGAAAAACGGCAACACATGATCTTCAGTGTGGAGCTCTCTAGCCTCCCCGTTGTATGCCGTGCTGGCCGGCAGCGTCCAGATCCGAAAGAAATCGCCTGACTGGTCCATCACATCCTCAAGACGGAGCAGGCTGGCCTCGGAAGGCGTAAGCCCCCAGTAAAGCGCCCCCATGATCAACGCGGCATTGCGCTTGCCGAACGGTGGTGCCGAATTCATGTCGATGAGGCGCTGAACGTCGCTCTCGCTAAACAGTCTTTCAATGGGCATTTAGGTTGCTCAAATCAGGTTATAGCCGAATATGTGACACATTGTAGCAGCCAAATTTTGTGTGTGCAATGCGCGTTATAGGCTGATTTGTGACATTGGAAGTTATCGAACAGAAAGATTTCTTCTCACCAGGTCAGGATACCCCTCATTTCATGGGAATATTGGGGCTCACAACATTGAGTTTCAGAAGGTTGATATTTTGGGTGGGTTGATGCCGCTGTTGCGGGCTTCGATATCCTTATGACTCTGTTTCTGTGTTATCGTTTTTATTGTGGGTAATCGCCCCAACTCACCATGTTGCTCATTCCGAACAGCGGCCAGCCGGCCAACCAAGCAGCCAATTTTCGGAAGCAACTTGGAGACGCCGGCGCCTTGAACATTGCTCATGGTTATATACTGCTCGCGGTTTCCCGGATTGCTCTCGAACATCCTCAAGCTAATTAACTGGGAGCACACCATGGCGGAGTCATCGATCGGCCTGAAAACCTACTTTGAGTTTAGTGGCCGCGCGCCGGCCAAGCACATTGACCTCGGCAACGCCGACTTTTTCCTCACCAACACCGGTATCACCTTGCCAAGACGCGGCCCAACATTCCTGTACGGGTTTCGAGGCTCGCAGCGGGTGATTGGTAGCGCCATTCAGCGGGCCAGACGTCGAGGCGTGGAGTTATGTCCAGTCTATGCTCAGGCCTTTGTTGGGACATACACGACGAAGCGTCAGGATGCGGCCGGGATAGCTAATTTCAGGTTTCTGAATGTCCCAACCCAGATCAAGGCGAGTCTTAAAAACGACTTGAGGTCACGATGGAAGTCACTGTTGGAGCGAGAGGGCTTGGAGGACGAATTTCCCGTTAAACCAAGCCCTCACATGCATTTGTTGGATGACCTGGTGCAGCAGCCACCGTATGACCAGCTCTCTGCTATCGCTTATCCGGTCGAAACAGAGGTTGGGTTGGCTCAGCTTGTGACGGTCTTCGCCGTAGAGGAAATTCACAACCTTGAAGCGAATTCGATCTTTCCGGTTAATCTTCGCCTTGTTCCGCCAGCCTAATGCTGGCGGTTCAGCCGCGTGCGATCATTCGTCGGTATGGTGAACCACAGCGTTCTCATCGATTGCGCCGATCGCCTGAAGAAAACCTTCAAGCCGAGACAGGGAATGTTCGGCGTGAACGCGCCGCATATCCCTAATCAGATCAAGGCGAAACTTCAGCCCGGCCCGGTACGCATCGCCTTGTTGGGTGCTGTGACGAACTTCAGCGCCCACCCGGAATGAATCAATGTTCGTCTCTGCCTTGCGTGTACGGATGTGCAACCAGAAAAGCCGTTCAGCCTCGAGAGGTTCGGGGCTTTCCAGAAGAATGCCGCCACGAGAGAAGTTGATGGGGGTACAACTTTGCCACTCTGCCAGCTCTCCGTTGATTGGTCGGATCTCAACGCCGATGCCTCGAACCTCCAGGCGTGTATCCAATCTGCGATCGCCTTCGTAAAGCATCCGGGTCGCTTCAGCCAGAGGTTGGGTAACATCTTCGGGTTTAAAATCCGATGCCCCGTAAACAGATGAGCTGGTTGAGAATCCTTTGGAAGAGCTGGTCATTGGATGATCCTGATTCAATGAATGAAGATAACCAGCCTATGATACCTCATGTGAGACTCAGCGTGGGGCCAGTCCTTCGTCTTCATCGTCTTCCAGGAAGAAGCCGCAAGATTCATTGCGAACCTTATTTACGGCTTCCTGTTCATCCAGTGTCAGATTGACATCGCTATCACGCAGGAACGATCCCTGATTAGGGCATGGGAGCGAAGGCGGAGTGTTATCGAAGTTGTCGCCGGGTTCAAGTTGATCGTCACGGACAAGCGTCACCAAATCGTAAACCTTTTCCAAGCTGGCGATCGATCGGTCTCCGTTATCATTGAACACCGGAATGCCCAGGGCATCACCGTAGAGCGCAAAGATATCCACGCGTCCATCACTGTCCTCAGCCGAGGAAAGATCAATCGAATTGCCATTCGCATCAAAATACCTTGCACCAAGCAATCGGGCGTAGCCGTCATAAAGCCCGCATGCCCGTTTACCATCCGGAAGAAGGGCGGTCACATCGGTTGGCTGGCCACCAGGCATTCCGCCAAAACCAATTCCTTTCGTCGTCTTCGCACACCGAAAACCTACCATTCCCATCAGGACACCCTCATTGATGATTCTGACTGACTCAGTTCGACTTCCTCGAACGCCCGATCCATATCAGAGATTGCCGATGACCAATGGCCCTCACCAATGCGGGAGCACATTTGCTCCTGCAGCTTCTCGCCAGCGTCGGAAAGAACGATCTTTTGTTGCAGATGCCTTTTAAGGTCTTCATTGCTCAACCGGTAATACGCTTCCTCGCGCATATTGAATTTGAGGCATCCGAATTGATCCTCGGCGTCGACTTCAAGCATGACCACTCCGCTCAAGGCCATTTCACCCGCTAGCGCGAGGTCAAAGTCATCGAGCGTGCTCCCGTGAATCATGGCCGCGGTACCGCCCATTTTATGGATGGCCTGCTGTTGTGCGTCCCGATCCGGCGCGCCCAATAGCGGCTCGCCTTTCACCTTGCTGTGCGCAAGTTGTGTTGGCGTTTTCTCGGTCAGCGCTTTACGATCTTCGTCCGAGATCCAGTGCCCGATGCTGTGGGCCTGCTCTCCACCTTCGGTCAGGTGGAAGGTCATAAACCCATGCGGGAAATAGTTGTTCTTGATGCCGGTGCGATTACCATGCTCTGAGGCGGCTTTGCGCGCCACTTCATTGGCCTCATGTGTGCTGATGTTCGGCAGATAGTGAAGCTGTTTGCCCGACAGACTCTTGATCTCGATGTCGGTCGTGGCGCGATCCTCTTTTGTGTGGAACGTAATGCACGTATGTGGAGGTTCGGCGTCCATAACGGTACCGGCCCCGTTGGGCAAGCGCATCTCAAGGGAAATCCCTGAGTTCTCGTAGGCCCCTGTGCGAATTAGAGCGTCTACAAGCTGTTGAGCGGCCCCGGCGTTAGCGTCGGCACTGTATTCGGGAACAATGATTCCCGGGGAGACTGATTGCAGCTCCTTGGTCAGTGCTTCAATACCCTGGGAAAGCTTTTCGGAATTCGAGGGTGTCGAGTTCGCCACCAGCGATCGCCATTTCTCGCTGATACGCTCCAGAGCCTCTTCCGTTGCCTGGTAATCAATGAGCCGGGGCGCCATTTGTGCAGCCTTGTTAATGGCGTCGAGCCGATCAGTTGTTCCGGCGGCCACCGGATCAAAACCATTATTCGGGCAGCGAACAACCATGCCGGCATGATTCGGGCAAACAACCCGAAACGTATCCGGGATATCCGGCGAATGGTTGGTCACCGTGATAGGTGTACCATCGTGGCCCCGGATAACCAGAATGCAATTCTCATCAGTCTGGCCCAGTTCAATAAGGCGCTGGCAGATCTCTGGATCGTCCAGGTCGTCCAAATAATAGATAACCGGATTGGCCGGGTTCAGCGGCATAGCCCGCCCAGCGTTATCCAGTGTTCTCAACACACCATCAACCGGCAATTCGTCTTGCAGCGTTGAGCCACGGAACATCAGGTGGTCATAGTCTTCCAGTAGCGGTGCGTTCTCGAAATTCTCAACAATGCGCTGCTCCCAATACGGTGCCGTAGCGATGCCTTCGATAGCAGGCAGGTTAAAGCGTTGAGCGTTCTGGCATTCGCAGACAAACGCTGCAATACGAGTCGCGCAGTCGGGCAGGTCCGAGTGCGAATCCATGGTGTCGTAAAACTCATGGGCCAGAATAAGGGCTTCCTTGTGGTTCAGGGTTGGCCTCAGTTCATCGTCATGGGTAACCGGAAATTGCTCATCCAGGTATTTGTCCAGGTTTTCCCGATATGCCAGCGTCATTTCTGCATCAATGATGGGGCGGGCCTCACTGATGTTGTTGCCAACCTGCTCATGCGCAGACCGGATGGCTTTGGCCAGTTTCTTGCGGCCAATATCGGATTCTTTGAACGGTTGGAAATAAATGCTCCCGCGATCTTCCGCTGCGAGATCCTTCAGCAACACGATGGACGATTGGAGCGATTGTGTGACCTTGGCCAGTTCCGATTGATGTTCCGGGCCGCTCTGGAAGGGGATAGTCGTGATTCTGTCCAGCAGCGCCATATACGTTTCACGCAATGAGTGGCGCCATTGGCTGAGCGTATTTTCGGCCTCAAGGGCCAGGCGGGTCACATCATCGTCCGACTGCGTATTCAGGGCAACACGTCGATCATCTTCTGGCAGCGACATTTGCTCAAGATCTGTAATCGCTGCGTTGGTCAGCAACAACAATTCCCGTCGACTGGTCGATGACGGGTCGAGCAAGTTGATTCGGCTGGTCAGGTGGGCAAAATTCCGCTTATTGATCGACATAGTGTTTTCCTTCTATCCGGCCGATGGCATCAGGGATGGTTGCATCGCATCCATTTCGTCCAGCACAAACGACAGTTCTGTAATTTGTTGCTGAAGGAGGATCGAATCAGTAATCGTTGAGGCGCCGAGATTGGCTGGCGGAAGTTCCTCTGAAAGCTCTTTGGCTTCCCGGTACCAGGTTTCCACGGCCCCGATATCATTGTTGTAAATCCGGTTGAAAGAGGCGTTTTTGGAGAGCGGGGAGAACAGGCTCAGGTCAGGAGCCCGCTTTGCCTTGTTGGCCATGATCACTTCGTTAAGCTCGAGGTAGGCCTGCACGTCTTCGTCACCCATAAATCTCATTACAATCTGCAATCTTTGCTCGGCCACAGCCGGAGGCATGTCGGGCGGATTGACCGCATACAAAGGGTCATCCGATGAGAGGTTTTGGTAACCTTTAAGCTCCGGTGCGGCGATTTTCCACGTTTCATCGTCCATCACATCGTGAGCTTTCTCGCCCAACAGGCCTTCTTCCAGCAATCTGGCAACCGGCGTATTGATATCCAGGCTCAACCCTTCAGCGGCGAGCATGTGGGCCTGGGAGTCATTGGCCGTGACGCATTGAAGGTCACCATTATCTGTGCGCGCAACGTGAACCGTTGCCATAACGCTGTGCGGCTCATTTTGGTCTTTTGCACGATGGAGTGGTTGTACAGACATGAGGTTATTGGTTCCTTGTTGTCGTTCGCAAAGGGTTAGCCGGCTGACGGGGAAGTTGTCTCTGTTGGCTCGGCGATATCCATCAGCATTTTCAGCTCTTTGAGCTCCTGCATCTTCAGCGCGAAGTCCAAAGGGTTCATGTCCGGTATGGTCAGGTAGTTGTTGGTTCTCTCGAATGCGTCACGCAAAATTTCCGGATCGAGATCGCTGGCGGTTTGCCAATTCGCTTCCAGTGATTCTTCACGAAATAAAGCTCTATCAGCTTCGCGGCGATATTTTGCGGCCATAACCACTTCGCTGAGTTCGATCGCAAGGGGGATGTCGATGATCTGCGGATGCTGCTCGATGATGTCACCGCGACCTTCAGCGGCGATCGGCGGAAGATCTACAGGCGTTGTCCAATAAGTTGGCGTAGATTCATCGGTGTCATACACCTGAATGTTCTCTGCGAATGTCTGCATCGCCGGCGCAAGCATTTGCCAGGCCTGATCGCTTTTAACCACCCTTGATGGCAGCCTGCCTTCCGTAAATTGCGCAACCACCAGCGGATCTACATTGGTGAACGACCGAACGCCCGGGGTCGAGTCGATCGCCTTATTAATGTCCTTGAGATCACACGTGGCGAACAGCATTCTGTTGTCGCCAGTCAAAACCATGTGGAGTTCGTTTTCCTCGGTCTTCTTCGGGTTGCCCATTTCTGTTCTCCGATTACATGCCAGGGGAGGCAAACGCAGGTTGCTCGTCTAGGTCGAGTAGTTCGTGGACTTTAATCAGGTTGCCCTCGGCGCCACTTGATTCGGCAGTTTGTAGCCGCATTGCCGCCTCTTTGGCCCATTCAGACCCCGCAATTTCATCCTCATACACATACTCGGCCAATCGAGTCATCAGCGCGCTGTCGCTGCAGAATTCCCATGAAAGGTCATCCAGCTTGTCCATGGCAACGAGGATTGCCTTGGATTCATCGCTGATTGCGTAGTGAAAATCGGTGTCCAGCTTCCCGCGGGTCCGGGAAACATGCTGTGCAGCCATCAGGTCGGCGTAGTGGGCGGATTCTCGGCCTTCAGGACTCAATGCCGTGGCGAACATCTTCTCGGCAAATATCCGTCGGTCCATACCTGAGCGGCGAATCGGTGCATTATCTGGGTCACGTTGACGGTTAAGATAGGACAGACGGCGAGTGCACAGTTCACCCAGCGTAAGACGTGTGTCCACAAACTCGAGCTTCATGTCTTCAGTTTCGTCACCCATTCCCAGTTGAAGCGCCGTATCAATCAGTTTATCCAGAACATAGACTTGCGTGTCGGTATCCACGGAGTCGTGCTGGAAATACGTGACACCGGCAGCCATTGCCCGGACTTCCTTTTTAATGGACTGGCGACCCTTTTCCTCGCCAACCGGAAATTCGGCCAACCGGGCGGTCATGCAATCAGCGCGGTGGCGCATGAGTTCGGGGTCCATGGTGTGCCTGAATCGAACACCGTTCTCGATACGGGCTTTCAGGTGGGGGTGCTCCTGAATCATGCCGGCGTATTCCTCTGGCTGATCCAGGAGCGAACGAACCACAGTGTCATGCACTATCAACGATTCGATCATTTCGGCAGATCCATGAGCCAATGCGTGTTGCAGGCTTTCCTTTAAAATCGCGCCAGCTTTACGGCTATTGCTGTCCGGGTAACCGTAATGATCAAACGTCATTGGCAGCCTGGTCGGGTGAATCTCGCTCAAGCTATTGCTTACCAGCTCATGCTGTTCTTGCATCACCGCAATCTTGAATTCCCGGTACCCGTCCTCCGCCAGCTTCAGGTCATGTTCCCGGCAATAGGTTTGGAGGGACTTGAACGACATCACTTCATCCAGATCAAGGTAGCCAACCGCGTCGAGAATCGAGGCGCTATCGACATTCAGTTCAACGGTGTACAACTTCTCGCTGTCCATAAACGCCGAGACGTTTTCAACGCCGAGCAGTTCGCTTTTGTCTGACGCGGGATTCTCCGTACCTACAACGAGGTTCACTACGTTGTCCTGATCGGTAATCGTGTGCCAGTACCTGATGTTCTCCGGTGCGCTCATGTCATTCACTCCGTAGCGGTGATAGTTCGGTTTATACCGCCCTATGCGATAAAACAAATACTACCAGACCGTTGAGCGTTTCGATCGGTGCAGGGACGTTTGAGGGCTCCATAAGGTGGTCGTTGTCGCCTTTTCGCTACACCTGACAGGCACGGTATCGACCCGCAAAAGCGCATTGAAGCAATCGCTTTGCGATTGGGGCAGGGAACTGATGCTTTTGCAGCCTGCTCGGGCGCAGGCTGCAGGACGTGCTCGGCGTGGGCCTCGCACTTTTGGCAGGCCAAAAAAAACCCAACCGCTTGGGTTGGGTAAGGCCTCTCACTCACAACAACAGGAAATAACGAGGCGACTCAATGGAGAAACACAACATCTACTTGATCAACTGCAGGGCTTTGCTGGCTGATTAAGTATCATAAAGGGGAGTATATACCAGTTGTAAGCCCCGTGACAAAAACTCATTCATTCGGGTTTTCCGAAACGCACAGGTCTGCTTCGTAGGCCCAGGTGCTGCTCAGGGTTGTCAGCGGCCAGTGAGGCGTCGTTCTCAGGAAGAAGTGCGCCTTGATGAACGGCATGTAGGTGACGCGCAGCTTGCTGGCGGTATACGCGTGTGGTGGTTGGTCGGAGCAGGCGATGTAGTGGCCCTCGCACCAGGCATGGACTGTCCGCACGCCCTCCCTGACTACTTTGTTGCGGGTTTTATCGCTGACCCGCAGTGTCACGTCACGAATGCCGATCGCCGGGGCGTAGCCAAGCACGAGTCCCTTGTAAGGGCCGCTCAGAGCCACAACGGAGTATTGGCCGTTATTCAGGTTCCGGTAGACCCGGACCCGATCGCCTGCCTGTGGTTCAGGGCGACCCTTGAGGCTTACCCAGGGCGAGTCATAGCGGGGGTCGTTGCGGGCCAGCCAGCCGTGAGTGTGAAGCTGGTTGACGATGTTCGGTGCCGGAAGCCAGAGCATAACGTGTCTCCTGTGACCGGGCCGCTCAGCGCGGCCCAGCGTTCTCGCCGAAAGCGCCAGCCGGCAGCTTCCAGTCCTTTGAGTCCATCAGAATCGGCAGATTGAACTCATGGCTCATGAGCACTGCCGCTGCTTCGTCGGTCGCCGCTTCGTAGCGGGTGCCCTTGTCAGCCACCTGATGCAGCGACAGACCGTTTTTCATTGTGTGAGAGAGGGTTTCTTCAATGCCGGCCATCTGGTGGAAGCCGCGCGCGTCGATCTCGCGGAGGGTGGCCAGTTGGTTCGGGTTGGAGAAGATGCAGTAGGCGCAAGAACAGCGACCGAAGCCAGCAACGTAAGCCGGATGAGGGCGGACGCCCCAGCGGCGCATGCGATCCCAGATTTCGGATTCGCTCTCATCCAGTACAGGGCGAACATGGTCCACCAGGCGAGCCACTTTACCTTCGCGGCGGTCGGTCCGGTGGCGTTCCGCCCGGGGCAGGCGAGCCCTGTTGCCTGATTCCTCGGCGCGTTCGCCAGTGATGACCAGCGTGCGCTTGTTAGCAAAGCGAGTCTGCCCGGTGATGGCCTTGGCGCCGACGTCAATTTTCACGTAACTGGTTTTCCGAACACATCCCTAATGTTGTCAATTTTCCCCCATGGAGGTTAGTAGCAAACCGATCTGTGCATTTCGTTGGGTACTGCCATATAGTTTCCGCATGCTGTGTGGATATGCTAGTTAAGGTGCTGATTTTTAGGCGTTGTTAAGGTAGTTCCGAAAATTGATATGCATACACGATGGCACGTCAACTATGTGGACAAAAAGGGGGAGGATTTGTACACATTGTAATACCCGAATCGGAAATCGTTAGCTGGTCTACGCGATTCAACGGTTTGATTTCGGGAAATGGTCATTGTTTGCACTACCTTTAGTTTCGGATCCAAATCTGGGCCTACTTTTAACTGACGTGAAGGTTTGGATTGGTCGCAAAGCGGAACTTTTTCGCTGCCCAACATAGCGCTTTCCACGTACCCAAGTTACCCCAGTAGTTGCTGTGTAAATCCACAATCATCAGTGCAGAGTGATCGATCCGTTGCTCCGGAGGCTCGTTAAAACCGAGAGACTAGGCGCGCTGTCCCGCAGAAGGAACTCGCCGGTTCAGAAATGATTGGCTCGGTAGGTAATTGATAGCTATGCGGATTTACTTTGAGGTTAAGATCATGGGTAACTGCGGTTTAGTCGGAATTCAAACTGATATATGGTTAACAATCCGCGTGAGAAGAGCCTAAACAGAATAAGGGTAGAGAATGAAGCTGGATATCGTAAAAATAAAGAATTTCCGCTGTTACAAGGACGAAATATCGATACCTTTCTCCGATTTGACGGCCCTTGTTGCCAAAAATGACATAGGCAAATCTTCAGTACTTGAAGCATTGGATGCATTCTTTAATTCCGAAAAGCTGGAGCCTGGTGATCGGTCTGCTGGGTTGACGAACTCGGATGATATAGAAATTACCTGTGTCTTTAAAGATTTCCCGGAGCAGCTAATTATAGATACAGATAATCTTATATCGCCTGCAAACGAATATCTTTTAAACCCTGATGGAAAACTTGAAATAAAAAAAATATTCTCTAGTGCCTCTCCAAAGTGCGAACAAATTTTTATTAGAGCGGTCCACCCAACAGCTGAGTACTTCAACGATCTATTTTCTTTGACCATAACACAGCTAAAAGCAAGGGCCTGGCAAGCCCCCGATATCTTAGACACCTGACAGCTTTGTGAAGTACTGCTTTTCGAAGTCCACCGGCGACAAGCCACCGTTGTTGCCGTGACGGCGAACAGGGTTATAAAACATCTCGATGTAATCGAAGATATCCTGCCGGGCTGTTTCCCGATCCTTGTAGATTTTCCGCTTCACTCGCTCACTTTTGAGTAATGAGAAGAAGCTTTCCGCAACCGCATTGTCGTGACAGTTTCCGCGACGGCTCATACTGGGCTTCAAACGGTGGTCCTTCAGGAAATCTCTCCATTCACGGCTAGTGTATTGAGAGCCTTGATCTGAATGAATCAGAACCTCCTGCTTCGGCCTTCGCCGCCAGGAAGCCATTAGTAAGGCGTCCATAACGAGGTCTGTCGACATCCGTGGCTTCATGGACCAGCCCACAATTTGCCGGGAGAACAGGTCCAGAACGGTGGCAAGGTACAAAAAGCCCTCGTGGGTCCGAATGTAGGTGATGTCAGTCACCCAACGTTCGTTCGGCTTCTGAGCCTCAAAATCACGATCCAGGTGATTGGGCGCGACGTGAGCAGGTTCCCCGCCGTAGTAGCCTTTGTGGCGTTTATAGCCGCGCTGAGCGCGGATACCTTCGGCCTTCATCAATCGATATACCCGATTTTTACTGCACCTCTCGCCGAGGTCCTTGAGATCCAGGGTGATGTTCCGATAGCCATACACGCCACCACTTTCGAGCCAGGCTTGTTTGATCAGTCCCACCAAGCGGCGGTTGGCCTTGGTGCGAGGGCTTTCTGGTGCATTTAGCCAGGCATAGAAGCCACTGAAGTGAACGCCTAGAACTCGGCACATGACACGGACTCGAAATTCACTCTGGTGAGCCCTGATGAAGCGATACTTTACTTGGACTCCTTGGCAAAGAACGCTGCGGCCTTTTTTAGTATGTCGCGCTCCTCGCTGACCCGGCGCAATTCCGCTCTGAGCTTGCGCAGCTCTTCCTGCTGCTCGCTGATTTGTTGGTGTTGGCTTCCAGCATCGCCGTATAGCTTGATCCATTTGTGCAGGCTGGCCGAGGTAATCCCCAGTCTCCGGCACACATCAGTCACTTTGTAGCCACGCTCCGTGACTTGCTTGACCGCCTCGATTTTGAATTCTTCGGAGTATCGCTTTCCGCTCATTACCAACACCTGTAGATTTGCGTTTAGTGTAACGCTATCAGGCGTCTACTGTATCGGGGGCTTGCCAGCCAGAGAACTTGGCGTTGATTTAGCGGGCGTAAACGCAACTATTAAATCAGCTCTTCGGCACGCAATCTGGTTAAGTACACCTGATGAAAACCTAGCGAAGCAATTAGTCGAATTAGAGGTAAAGTCAAAGATTTGGAAGCCGCTGCAAAATACCCTTCCTCTATTTCAGCTTTTTAAATCTGACCGTCCAAGTTCTGACCAAGATGCTGAAGCGCAAGATCCCATTAAATTTGCGATCAAGGAAGCTATCAGGCAAAAGGCGGCCGAGCTTGACGCTATAGGCGACCATGTAAAACGCCAAGTTGAGGAAGTTACCAGGTTAACCATTGAAAAAATTCGAGAAATGGACCCTGACTTAGCAAGCCAGTTAAATCCGAATTTCTCAAACTTCAACTGGGGCAAAGTCTTCTCTGTGTCACTCACCAATGAAGATAAAATACCATTGAACAAACGAGGTAGTGGGGTTAGACGGCTTTTCTTGATCAATTTCTTCCGAGCTAAAGCTGAACAGTTGGCAAGTGAACGAGACGTCCAGGATGTTATTTTTGCAATAGAGGAACCTGAGACATCGCAGCATCCAAACAATCAACTTTTGCTCCTGGATGCGTTGAAGGAGTTGGCGCTTGAGGAAACCCATCAAGTGATTTTCACAACTCATAACCCCATCCTCGCCGGACGAGTTGATCGGGACTCTATAAGGTTTATTGAAAAAGATGAAACCGGCTCGCGAATATTGGCTGAGAACGACGATGAAACTTTACTTAGGATTAAATCGAGCCTTGGTATGTTTGCAAACCACAACATCAAAGTCTTTGTTGGAGTAGAGGGGCCCAATGACATTGAGTACATTAGCGGAATATCTTGGCGTTTATCACAGGAAGACCCAAGTATCGTCAATTTAAAACGCTCAGAACAACGAGGGGAATTGGTGTATATACCCATGGGGGGCTCAACTCTAGAGTTATGGACAAATAGACTCGAAGGACTTCAGGTTCCGGAAGTTCACGTGTTGGATAGAGATGTCCCTCCACCGGAACCAGCTAAGTATCAGGGCGCAGCAGATAGGGTGAATGCGCGCGGCGATAACTGTCGTTCTTTCATAACCAATAAAAGAGAAATGGAGAATTACATCCATTTTGAAGCTATAAATGAAGAGTTTGAAATACAGTTAACCGAGAACTTTCAAGCATTCGATGATGTCCCAGTGATGGTTGCAAAGGCAGTTCATGACGCATCGCAGTCTACAGTAGACTGGGAAGACTTGGATGAGAAGAAGCGAGATAAGAAAGAGAGTAAGGCCAAGAAACGCTTGAACCGAGCTGCTGTTTCCAATATGACAAAAGTGCGCCTTGATAGTGCAGATCCTGACGGTGAAGTATTAACCTGGCTAAGGGAAATAAGCAGGCATCTGCTTTAAGTTTGTTAAAGAGTGACTCAAGCCGACCGTTATCCGCTAGCGCACCAAACGTCGGCTCATTAAAAGCGTTATATGAAGTTAAAGGTTTTTAACTTATGGGTGACAAGAGCATCGTTTTCGAGATTCATAAAGCTATTTTTAAGAATAAAATCGAGGTGTTCCGAAAATATGCTGAGGAGCTTGAAGGCAAATTCGAATCTGACCTCAAGGTGATTGAATCGAGGTTTGATTTTGACTTTGAGGATGACGAGGGTGATGAAGATTACGCCTCATACGTCGAGTTTCTAATCGATGAAAAACGCATGGTCGAGCAAGACTTTCTAAATCAATATAGAAGTTCAGCGATAATTTCAGTCTACTCGCTTATTGAACATAGGTTACGAGTCATAGCCGAACTTCTAGGGAAGCTGAAGAGTAGCAAGCTGGAGGTATCGGACCTTAGTGGTGAAGGAATAATTAGGAATAGGAACTATCTGGAAAAGGTTTGTGGCGTAGATTTTTCTCATTTGAACAAGCAATGGTCCGTAATCAAGGATTTGAGCGCATTGAGAAACTGTGTCGTCCACTGTGAAGGAGACATCACTAAAGCACGCGCTTCACAAAAGCTTTCAAACATTGTCGAAAATACAGAAGGGCTGCGTCTTGAGCGCGACGATACTATCGTCTTCGAACTACCTTACCTTGAAAAGGTTATAGATGTAGCGGAAGACTTCTTCTCTGGTGTAGTCGACGCAGCTTTTGAAGTGTTCAGTTCATATAATAAGTCAAGTCAGAAGGACGCTCTAAAGCGCGCCTCTGCTTGAGTTTTTGATATGACTCCCCACATCAAGAGGCATGCAGGAAGTCGCAATGAATTTCCCAGATGATATTGAAAAGCTACAGCAAAAAGTCGAAAAAATTCTCGATCCTATTGCCTCAGCAGTAGAAAACGGAACGAAGGCTGAAAAGGACTTTCTATTTACTGCCTCTCGAACAGACGCTGGGAGATCTTTGCCTCCTTACTATCTAATATATTTTTTGTTTGTTGATCTCCTTAGGTGCAAAAATCTTGGTCAGTTTGAAAAGATCTCCTGGTCGGTGCCTATTGATTATAACGGAAAAGCCTACTTGCTTGAACACAGAAAATCTGGAATGGGTCTATTTACCTCGAATGAGGTGAGTCAAGAATCAGATTGCCGAGAAATCGTAAGGAAAATAACTAAGGCTGTGAAAGCCGCTCGACCATATTTTGAGTGGGTAGCAAGCGAAGCGGCAAAGCGTTCAGATCTAAATGTACTAAATCACAGCCTTCGCTTGTATGATCGATACGCATATTTTCTTGATGAATACGAGAAAAAGGTTCAAGAAGCAAACGCTCGAAAAGATGAAAGAATACGAACGCAGCACTCAAGCAATTCATGGAGTGTTCAGATGCCCTATTTTGATCTAAAGAGAGAATCTGAATGGCTGGCAATGTCGGTGATTGATGCATTTTTCAGCTTCACTGAGCATGTGTTTATTCATGCAGCTATTTTGCGAGGTAAGGTAGTAACCGGCGAAGATGTTGCCAATTTGGCAGATAATGAATGGGCATCAAAATTTAAAGCGTGTTTTGATATTCAGGATCAGGAAACAAAATCACACTATGACCAATTGGTCTCCATAAGGCGTCAGATAAGAAACTATATTGCACATGGTGCTTTCGGTAAAAATGGTGAGGCGTTTCAAATTCACTCTGGAGCGGGTGCTGTGCCTCTACTTATGCCTCATCAGAAAGGTAGTGCTCGGTTTTCCATGCAAAGCGGCATTGAATTTAACGAAGAGGAAGCTATAAAGGTCGTAAAGGAATTCATGGAATTTTATTGGGAGTCTGATATGTTCCCTGAAGTTATTTATATCCAGAGTAGTATGCCAACTATTCTACATTACGCGTCAGACTCAACTTACGCTAGAGCGATGTCTTCCACTGAAGACATGGAGAGCTTTGTTGAATATTTAACAAGGTTGCAAGAACAATCTGCTAACATGGATTGGTAAAGCAGGCCTAATCGGGTAGCCGGGGGCATCTAACCCCCCCCCAGCCCCCACAGCTCCCTGTGTAACCATCCCCTAAAAACGAAACAGACGTAGTAAGAGGTCCGTGGACCGCGATTAAGCATGCATCGATTGGAGGGGATGGTGCCAATCTCGTCGCGGAAAAAGGGCCGCTTTCCAATGAAAGCGTGGATCTTTAAAAAGAGATTACTAATGTTTGTCAACAACGGTGAGTTTTGACCGCTTTGGAGGTGCGGACCTTTTCTTGGACTGTTTTATGCCACCAAACCCAAGCTTTCCCGGTATTCAAGCGGGCTCAGGCCCCCAAGTGAAACTTTAATCCGTTTCTCGTTGTACCATCGAAGGTACGAGTCAAGCTCCTCCATGAATTGCTCAATTGTGACTGTATGCCAATCTTGAGGATAGAAGAACTCATTTTTCATCCGCCCAAAGAAGCCTTCGCATGCGGCGTTATCGGGAGTACAGCCCTTCGCCGACATCGACCTGAGGAGATTTGCATCCTCAATACGCGATAGCCATCCTGGCCACCGGTAGTGTGCACCCCGGTCAGAGTGAACAAGTGGAAACCGGGCCTCAGACAACGTCTCAATGGCTTCGTCCAGCATGGTGTTCACAAGATCAGCGTCCGGCCTGGTACCGATCGTCCAACTGACGACCAACCCGTCAAAACAATCGATCATGGGAGACAGATAAATTTTCCCCGAAGGAATCTGGAACTCCGTAATATCAGTCAGCCATTTCTGATTTGGTAGCTTTGCTTTGAAGTCACGATTGATCAGGTTGTCTGGTGCTGGGCTGACTTCACCATTGTAGGAACTGTAACGACGTCGCTTACTAGCTTGGACTACCAGCTCTTCCTCTGCCATCAACCGCCGAACGACTTTTTCTGAGATTCTCGTACCTCGTCTTCTGAGGACGACATGAACGCGTCGGTAGCCATAACAGCGACGGTTGAGGTCGAAGATGTCTGCCACTGAACGACGGATGTCACAGTACTTATCAGGGGCATTAATACGGGCCCTCTGATAGAAGTAGGAACTGCGTGGTAATTGGAGCTGCTCGGTTAGCTCAGATAGCGTGTAAATTCCTCTCAGGGCGTCAACCAACAGGGTCTTCTCCCGGTTCGTCAGTAACTGTAGGTCGACGCCCTGATCTTTTTTTAACAGTTCATTCGCCTTCGTCAGAATGTCATGTTCGAGTTGGAGTCGGTGGACTCGCACCTGAAGCGACTCCACCTCTCGCTCCAATGCGACGCGGTTATTATGGGAGTGCGAATGCTTGCGGGACTTCATCATTGGATTGACCTGGTCATCAAGTAGTTGGTCTTTCCACTTGTACAACAGTTGCCTACTCACCCCTATGTTATTGGCAACCTCTGAACCGCCCCGGGTATCGCGGAGGCCCGTTGGTTTAAGTCACGCTGCCATAGCGGCCTGAATGTTAAGTTGCCGGTAGTAGTTTGCCTCAGCTTCTCCCGGCGGTATATATCCCAAAGGCT
>Ga0189291_100294_pt1 | contig 24843 bp, 26 predicted proteins | sample UW1redminimetaG_FD_130331 | JGI IMG/M metagenome (GOLD analysis project Ga0189291, IMG submission 130331) | Marine microbial communities from the Costa Rica Dome - UW179B-red mini metaG | ecosystem: Environmental > Aquatic > Marine > Oceanic > Photic zone | place: Costa Rica: the Eastern Pacific... | reverse complement strand
CAACGGGTTCTATAATCCGCGTCGCCGCCACTCAGCACTGGGCTGGAAAAGCCCCGTCGCATTCGAAAGGAAAGTGGCTTAAACGAGCACCGGGGGCGGCACGAAAGCGTGACAGGTCCAAATTCCATTGTTGCGGGTCATTCCATCGTCACCGAAGGATCGGAATTTCCCGACAATTCAATCATCGCTGGCAGCCCGGCAAAGCTGATCAAAACCCGCGACAACAGCGCGGCAAATCTGATGAACGCCAGGTTCTATCATCTGAACGCGCTGAACTATGCCAAGGGGATTGATCGTTTGTCGCCTGAGGATCTCAAAGCCCTGCAATCCTGAGGCCAGACATAGAAAAAGGCGTCAGGAGCTTGGACCGAGGTCCGCACCAAGCAGCCGAAGCTGCCATCCTGACGCCTTCCTAAACAGAGCTTCCCGAAGGTCCCCCTATTCAAATGCTCGGGCTCTATGAGCCGTTGCAAGCGGGATCAATCCTTGCGGATCGTCCCCCCAACCGGCAGCTGTCAAAGACCGCTACCAGACACGCGATGGCTTTTTCACCGACTTCCCGAACCGCTCAAAAGACCGTTTCGTTTCGCCCAGCGTTCCGTTGCTATCAACACGGGGTTCGGTTTGGTTTGACCCTCTCCTTGCCCGCTCCAACCTCGAAAGACCTTCGCGTCCCGCTTGGGGTCTTGCGACCCTTCGCGTTAACTAAAGACTGGCACCCAACCCCTGAGTCGCGCAAACAAAAAATCAGGCATTTGCGCAATTTCTTGGGGATAACCTATTGGAATAACTTGTGTATTTCCTGTGGGGAAGTGGGTTTTGATCCCTATTCCCAAAGGCTTGGCACCTTGGGGATAACTTCGCCAATTATTTGCGTTTTATGGGTCGCATCAGGCCTTCCTGGGCCACGCTGGCCACCAATTGCCCGTTCTGGCTATAGATTGCGCCACGGTTAAACCCTCGTGCGCCGCCTGTCCATGGGGCATCTAGATCATAAAGATGCCAGTCGGAAAATTCGATCGGCGCATGAAACCACATGGCGTGATCCAGGCTTGCGGTCATCACATTACCCTTGAACCAGGTCAGCCCATGCGGACGCAAGGACGACCCCAAAAGGTTCATGTCAGAAGCATAGGCCAGCAGGCAATGTTGCATCTGCGGTGACTGCCCCTTGGCGGCCTCCATCCGGAACCAAAGCTGGTTCACGTCGCTTTCCACCTCCGGGTCGAACATATCGCGCGGCGCCACCTCGCGCAGTTCAATCGGACGCTCGCGCAGGAACTCTTCGCGGTATTTCTCCGGGATGCGATCCACGTAGGCTTCGCGGGTCTCGGCGCGTGAGGGCCAATCCTCGGGCTTGCCAACCTCGCGCATCGGATGCTGATAATCCCAACCGTCCTCTTGCACATGAAACGAGGCCGAGAGGTTGAAAATCTGTTTGCCATGCTGGATCGCCACAACACGGCGGGTCGTGAAACTGCCGCCATCGCGGGCGCGATCCACCTGATAGATCACCGGAATGCTCGGATCACCGGGGCGAATGAAATAGGCATGCAAGGAATGGCACAGCCGGTCCTCCACCGTGCGATAGGCCGCCATCAATGCTTGCGCGATCACCTGCCCGCCAAAGATCCGCGTCGTCGTCTCGCCGCCCGATCCAAGGCCGCGAAACATATCGACCTCAAGCTGTTCGATGTCCAAAAGCTCAAGCAGTTTGTCGGCAACGGATGTCATGGGCTGGCCTCAGGCGTTGGCCCGTGCGTTGGCATAGGCGATAAAGAAATCAAAGCTGTCCGGATTGGCCATGGAATCGCGGTTCACGACCGTTGCCGGATCACCGCCAAGCAACAGCTTTTTGACCGGAACCTCAAGCTTTTTACCGGACAGGGTGCGCGGCACCTCTTTGACCTCGACAATCTCGTTGGGCACAAACCGCGCCGAGACCTGCGCCCGGATCGCCGCGTTGATCTTGTCTTTGAGCGCATCATCCACCGCACCGCCCTGCGCCGGCACCACAAACAGCGGCATAAAGCTGTCTTTGCCCAGAAACTCCAGATCGACCACCAGTGAATCCAGCACCTCTTCCAGCCCTTCAACCGCCTGATAGATCTCGGCGCTGCCAAGGCGCAGGCCCTTGCGGTTGATAGTGGCGTCCGAGCGGCCATAGATTACGCTGGCACCGCCTTCATCAATGGAAATCCAGTCACCATGCCGCCAGACACCGGGATAGGTGTCGAAATAGCTTTCGAACAGGCGGCTGCCGTCCTCGTCCCCCCAAAAATACAGCGGCATGGAGGGCAAAGGTTCGGTGCAAACCAGCTCGCCCACCTCGCCGACCAGTTCGTTGCCGAGCGGATCGAACGCCCGCACCGCATTGCCAAGGGCGCGGCATTGCATTTCACCGGCCCTGACCGGCATGCCCGGATGGCCCACCACAAACGCCCCCGCAAGATCGGTGCCGCCTGACAGCGGCGCAAGCCAAACGTCGGATTTCACATCGCTGTAGATCCAGTCATAAGTATCGCTCGACAGCGGCGATCCGGTTGAGCCAAGCGAGCGCAGCGCGGTCAGGTCAACCGCCTCACGCGGGATCAAAGCGGCCTTCATGCATGTGCTGAAATAGGCCGCCCCCGCCCCGAAAAACGTCAAGCCCTCATCGGCGACAAAGTGCCAGATCACTCCCATATCGGGATGGTTCGGTGCCCCGTCAAACAGCGCCACACGCGCCCCCTGCCCCAGCGCCATCCACTGCGAATTCCACATGATCCAGCCCGACGACGTCAGCCAGCAATAGCGGTCCTTGGGCGAGATATCCTTGTGCAGGGACTGCTTTGCCGCCTCCAGGATCACTCCGCCATGGCCATGCACAATCGGCTTGGGGTTGCCCGTGGTGCCGGAGGAATAGACAATCCATAGCGGGTGATCAAAGGCCACATGGGTGCTGGCATATGCGCCGGTGCCATGGATCAAATCATCCCATGCCACATGGCCGCCCGGAAGATCCCCCGCCACGGCAACGGTTACAAAATGATCCACCGAAGGCAGCGCCGCATTGATCTGCGCCAGAACATCGCGGCGGTCCGTCATCTTGCCCGCATGCATATAACCGTCCTGCGCGATCAGAACCTTGGGTTCGATCTGAGTAAACCGGTCCAGGATCGCAACATGGCCCATATCCGGCGCACAAAGTGACCAGACCGCGCCAAGGCTTGCCGTCGCGAGAAAGGCAATCAGCGCCACCTCGGTATTGGGCAGGATGGCAACAACACGGTCGCCCTTTTCCACGCCCATACCGCGCAGATGATCGGCGACAGAGGCAACCTGATCGCGCAATGCGCCCCAAGTCAGTTCACTGCGCCCAAAGGTTTCCGACTGCACCACCAGCGCAATCTCATCGGGCCGTTCATCGGCATGTTTGAGGATCTGATCGGCATAGTTCAGCCGCGCACCGGGGCACCATTCTGCGCCCGGCATCTGCCGTTTGGCGATAAAGGTCACGGGCTCTTGACTGGCGCGCACGTCAAAGAAATCCCAGATCGCGGACCAGAACCCGTCAAGATCCTCAATGCTCCATCGCCACATGGCGTTGTAGTCCTCAAACGTCAGGCCGCGGTTGTCCTGCACCCAGCGTTCAAACTGCGCCATGGTCGAGGCCGCTGCACGTTCCGGGCTTGGGGTCCAAAGGGTCTTGGCGGTCACATCAATGCTCCATGTACGAACGCCTTAAGCTGCGGACGGGCGGGATAAGAACTGCTGGGCGACAACTGGGTAAAGAACACCACGCTCAATTCCTCTACCGGATCAATCCAGAAAAAGGTCGAGGCCATGCCGCCCCAGCTGAAATCGCCCACCGATCCGGGGCTGCGGGCGCGGCCCGGCTCCAGCACAACCGCACCCCCAATGCCAAAGCCCATGCCCTCCATCGGCTGCTCGGCAAAGCTTTGCGGACCCATGGAGGCGATATCCCCCGGCAAATGGTTGCGCATCATGAAGGCCAGCGTTTTGGGCGACAAAAGCCCCCGCCCGCCTGTGCGCAGCATCTCGGCAAATTTCATATAGTCGTCAATCGTGCCAACCAGACCGCCACCGCCCGAATGCATGGAAGCCTTCAGGAAGGGCGATTTGTCTGCGTGATCCACTTGGCGCAACGGATCACCCCCCGTCTTGGCCGCGTTCAGCGCAAAACTGTCACCGGCCAATGGCGTATACAGCGCGGCAAACCTCTCCACTGCATGAGGCGGCACAGAAAAGCGGGTTTCGTGCATGCCCAAAGGTTCGAGAATTTCCTCGGTCAGGAATTGATCCAGCGTTTTGCCCGACACCACTTCGATCACCCGGCCCAGCACATCAATGCCCACCGAATATTCCCAGCGGCTGCCCGGACGGAACGCCAGCGGCAGCGCGGCGACGCGGTCGGTCATCGCGGCCAGCGATCCCTGATCAGGCTTGAACAACAGATCCTCGGCGTCCATCGCCCGCGCCAGAATGCCGGGGTTGAACGGATAGCTGAGGCCCGACGTATGGGTCGCCAATTGATGCAGGGTCGGCGGGGCGCAGGGTTCGGTTTGCGAAATATCCGCCGCATCCGGTATCAGGCAGCGCATGTCGGCAAAGGCGGGGATGAACTCTGACACTGGCGCATCAAGGTGAAACAATCCCCGCTCCGCCAGCATCATCAGCGCCACCGAGGTGACCGGCTTGGTCATCGAATAGATCCGCGCGACGGTGTCGCGCTCAAACGGCAGGCCTGCCGCCAAGTCGCGCATCCCGCAGCTGTGGAAATATTGTTCCGCGCCGCCCTTTGCGATCAAGACCGAACAGCCCGCGAAACGGTTCCTGTCCAGATATGACTGCATCCACGCCCCGATCCGGGTCAGCCTGCCTGCGTCAAATCTGCTCATCTTTGGATCCGTTCCGGGGTGGTTTAGACTTCCAACCATTCTTTGCGCACATCGTCACGTGCACGCAACTCTGCCGGTGTGCCTTCGAACACGACCTGCCCGTGACCCATGACATAGACGCGGTGCGCAATGTCCATGGCGATGGCCAGCTTCTGTTCCACCAGAAGGGTCGAAATTCCGCGATTGGCGATCTCTTGCAGCACCTCGGCCACCTTCATCGTCATCTGCGGCGACAGGCCCTCTGTCGGCTCGTCAATCATCACGAACTCAGGATCACCCATCAGCGTGCGGCACATGGTCAACATCTGCTGTTCACCGCCCGACAACACCGATGCCTCAACATCCGCGCGTTCGTTCAGGTTCGAGAACATGTCGAACATGTTTTGCATCGACCAGCGGCCCTCGCCATCCCTCTGCCCCGGCTTCAGGCCAAGAATCAGGTTTTGACGGGTCGTCAGGCCGGGGAAAATATCGCGGTTCTCCGGCACATATCCGATGCCCATATTGGCAATTTCAAAGGCTTTCTTGCCCGCGATCTCCTGGCCCTTGAACTTGACAGAACCTTTGGGTTCAACCTCGCCCATCACCGCCTTGCAGGTGGTGGACCGGCCCACGCCATTGCGCCCCAAAAGCGCGACAATCTCGCCTTCCTGCACGTTCATGTTCACACCCTGAAGGATGTGCGACTTGCCATAATAGGCATGCATATCTGTGATTTCGATCATCAGTGTTCTGCCTCCAATGCGGCACCCAGATAGGCCTCTTGCACCTTGGGATCTGCGCGGACGTCTTCGGGTTTGCCCGTCGCAATGATTTCGCCGTAAACCAGCACGCTGATCCGATCAGCAAGGCCAAAAACCACGCCCATATCATGTTCCACCATGATCAGGGTTTTGCCTTCGGTGACCTTCATGATCAGGTCGGTGATATAATCGGTTTCCGAATGGCTCATCCCGGCGGTGGGTTCATCCAGCATGATCACATCCGCGCCACCCGCGATGGTGATCCCGATCTCCAGCGCACGCTGTTCGGCATAAGACAGGGTGCCTGCCGGCAGGTTGCGCCGTTCCGACAAATTGATCTGCTCAAGGATCGCCTCGGCCCCCTCGGTCAGGGCGCGGCTGCGGTTCACAAGGTTCCAGAAGGAATACTTGTACCCCTGTGACCACAGCAAGGCGCAGCGCACGTTCTCGAACACCGTCATCTTTGGAAAGATATTGGTGATCTGGAAAGACCGCGACAGACCTTTGCGATTGATCTGATAGGGTTCCAGCCCCGCCAGATCCTCGCCGTGCAGTTTGACCGTGCCCGCCGATGGCGGAAACCGTGCCGTGATCAGGTTGAAAAGCGTCGATTTGCCCGCACCGTTTGGGCCGATGATCGCATGGCGTTCGGCCTTGCCAATCGACAGATCAATCCCGCGGATGATTTCAGCCTTGCCAAAGCTTTTCTTCAGCCCGGTCAGTTCAAGTGCTGCTGTGCTCATGACGCACCTCCTGCCGTATTGGCCTCGTCCCATGCTTCTTTCATTGCCGGTGCGGTGGCCCGCGCCACCCCAAGACCCACAGCCGCGACAACCCCCGCGATCAGCCATGGCAAGATCGTATGGCTGTCAAAGGTGGTCCAGAACAGGGTCATCTCATTGTCACCCTTCGCCCCGTGCCGGAAATGGAAGGTCATTTCGATCAACGCACAAACCCCGAGGATGCCAATCGCGCCCGGCACCAATGTCTTGATATAAGGCACAATCAATCCGCTGGCCTTGCCCAGCCTCATGGCGGGCACATGCATCATCATCAAGCCGGCCAGACCGCCAGGGAAGAACATCACCGTCGCCAGGAACAGCCCGCCGACATAAATCGCCCAGAGATCCGTTTGCAGGCTCAGCACCGTTTGCAGCAGGGTAAAGGCGATTGCCCCGATGATCGGCCCGAAGAAGAACCCGACACCGCCCAGGAATGTCACCAGCAGGATCACACCCGAAGAAGCCGCGTTGAGGTTTTCCTCGGTCAGGATCTCATAGCTGATCGCAAAGAGCCCGCCCGCGATACCGCAGAAAAAACCCGACGCGCAGAAGCTGTAGAACCGGACCCAGCGTGCGGAATAACCAAGAAACTGCGCCCGCTCTGGGTTGTCGCGCACCGCGTTGGCCATCCTGCCCACTGGCGTGCGCGAAAACAGATACATCAGCGCCGCAGACAGCATGAGCCAGAATGAGATCAGATAATAGACTTCGATCTGCTTGAGGAACTCGACCCCGAAAAACGGCAAACCATAGGTCCGGTCGCCCGAGATCCCTTCTTCGCCGCCAAAGAAGGCCACGATGATCACGGAACAGGCCGCAATCAATTCGCCCACCCCAAGCGAGATCATCGCAAACCGCGTGCCCGCGCCGGAGGTCGAGAACGACCCGATGATCATCGCAAAACCCATGCCGAACAGACCGCCGAACAGCGGCAGCAGTGGCAGTGGGAAGGCAAGGCCAAAGTCCTCGATATAGTTCATAAGGTGCATGCAGAAGAACCCGCCAAGGCCCATGTAAACCGCATGGCCAAAGGACAGCATGCCCCCCTGCCCCAGCAGCATGTTATAGGCCAGGGCAAAAACCACCGTGATCCACATCTGGTTCATGATCGTCAGCGCCGAATTGGACGTGAAGATATAGGGCATCACCAACAATGCGATGGCCGCCACAATCCATGGACCAAGGGTCAGTGTCATCGAACCGGCCCGCATCCGCTGGGCTGGTTTGCTCGGATCTGTCGTCAGCTGATCGCTCATGATTCACGCTTTCCGAATAGGCCCGCAGGGCGGAAGATCAGGATCAGCACCATCAGGATATAGGGCAGGATATCTGCAATCTGTGGGCTGGTGACGGTCCAAAGGTCGCGGAACATGTTGTCACTCAGGTTTTCGGGTGTGGCGATGCCGATCCCGTTCAGGATATCCGACATCGCGATGTTGTAGGATTTGGCAAAGGTGGTGATCCAGCCGATCAACAGCGAGGCCACAAGCGCGCCCCAAAGCGATCCGAGACCGCCAATCACGATCGTCACAAACACGATAGAGCCAAGCACAAAGGCCATGCCCGGAAAGGTGCCGAGAACCGGCCCGGCAATCACACCGGCCACACCTGCCAATGCCGTGCCAACGCCAAAGACACCCATAAAGATCAGCGGCACATTGTGACCCAGCGCCTCGACCGTACGCGGATAGCTCAGCGCGGCCTGAATGATCATGCCAACCCGTGTCTTTGTCAGGACATAAAGCAGCCCCATGAAGATCCCGACCGAGATGAAGATCATAAAGATTTTGTAGGCCGGGATCGAATTGCCCGCGATGGAGAAGGCGGTGAAATTCAGAATCTCGGGGATGTCATATGGCATCTGGTTCTTGCCCCAGACAAATTGCACCAGCTCTTCGATCAGCAACGCCAGACCAAAGGTGAAAATCAGTTCGGGCACATGCCCGTATTGGTGGACCCGTCTGAGGCCGTATCTTTCGACACCTGCCCCCATCACACCGACGATAAGCGGTGCAATCAACAGGCCAACCCAAAACCCGAGGGCGAGGCTGATCTGATAGGCGAAATAGGCGCCCAGCATGTAAAAGCTGGCGTGTGCAAAGTTAAGCACGCCCATCATAGAGAAAATAAGCGTCAGGCCGGCGGAAAGCATGAACAACAGCAATCCGGTCACAAGCCCGTCGATCACATTGACGAGGATGAGTTCCATCAGGTCCCCCGAGGGATAGGATATTTATTAGCAATGAATTCCGCACCGCTGTCCTGCAGCGGTGCGGAAAAGAGAAAAAGAACGCGCAGGTCTTAAGGGCGTTTCATCTCGCAGGTCGTTGGGCTGTCCATCGACGCCATGGTCACTGTGGATTCAGTGAAGACACCATATCCAGAGTTGTCATAGTCAAAGTCGATGTTCTCGTTTGTGTGGACGCCAACATGCATATCCTGGATCGCCTGGTGATCCTGTGGACGCATGAAGATCTTGCCGCCCCACATGGAATCGTACTCCATGCCTTCCAGCTGCTTGGCCACGGCAACAACGTCGTCCGCTGTGCCAGCCCCTTCAATGGCCTGCGCCAACATGCCGATCACGTTGAAGATCCGGCTTTGATCGATGTTGCCATCTGGGTACTTGGCTTCAAACGCCTCGTAGGTCGCGCGGGCCTCTTCGGTAGCGATCGGGTTGATGCCGCCCTGCGAGATCAGGCGAATACGGTCCTTGGCGCTGTCACCAAAGGCCGCTGTCATACCGGAACCAGCTGCATAATAGGTAAAGATCGGGCCGTCATAGCCGTTCTCGATCACCGATTTGCCAAGGCCCAGCATGTCTGCGCCCCAGTTGCCTGTGATGATCGCATCCGCACCGGAGGCGACGATCTTGCGGGCATAGGGGGTGAAGTCTTTCACCTTGCCGATGGGGTGCAATTCGTTGCCGACGATTTCAACATCAGGGCGTTTCTCGGCCAGGTTCGCAACAGCAGCGGCTGCAACGGCCTTACCAAAGGAATAGTCCTGACCGATGATATAGACCTTCTTCATGCTCTCATCAGCGGCCATCACATCTGTCAGCGCGTCCATCTTGATGTCGGCGTTGGCGTCGAAACGGAAGTGCCAGAAGTTGCACTTGTCATTGGTCAGCGCCGGATCAACCGCCGCGTAGTTCAGGAACAGAACCCGGCTGTCTGGGTTACGCTTGTTGTGCTTGTCGATCGCTTCGGTCAGCGCGTTCGCCACGCCCGAGCTGTTGCCCTGCGCGATGTAACGGATGCCCTGGTCGATCGCGACCTGAAGCTGGATCAGCGATTCTTTCGGGCTGATCTTGTTATCGAAAGGTACAATCTCGAAATTCTGGCCGCCCAGAACACCGCCCTTTTCGTTGACCATATGGTCAGCCGCAAATTGGTACTGGTGCAGGCCGTTGGTGCCAGTGCTGGCAAACGGGCCGCTCAGCGGGTCAATAAATGCAATCTTGATGTTGTCAGCGAAGGCCGCTGTGGCCCCGACGATCAACGAAAGTGCGGACACCGCACCCAACTTGGTAATATTTTTCATTTTCATCCTCCCTATGACGACTTTGGCAATATTTTTCATGAGCCCTCAGCCGCTTGGAAAGACTTGCATACCCCCATCCAAAGTCAAGGCTGTTGGCAGGGCGGGCCGGTCCGGATTGGGCAGGGATTTCAAGTCACTGATACCCCTCGCAGGTGATCAACCCGCACCACCGGGCCCCGCAGAAGCATGAAAGCTAACCCTTTGAAAAAATTATTTTTTCACTGTTTCGCAAAGGGTTTCAGGGCGCGAAACGGCTGTTTGGGGGAGGCAATCGGGTGGAACAAACCCAGAAAAACCGCGCAAAAATGCGCCGTTTGATCACTTTTATTTCGCCTTGGCCGCACAAAGTGACGCTACGGAAAACGGAAGAGATTTAGAATTTGTTCCGCTAAGCGAAACTGTGATCCGTGACCGCTGTTTCGATTCTTGGCGCTCCGGCTCAGCGCCGGACGCTGATTGCCTCGGCCGCCTTGATCAGAAGCGGCGCATAGACGCTTTCCAACTGGCGCTTTTTCACCCGGAACGACGGTCCGCCGACGTTCAGCCCGTATGTCCGCGCACCGGTCAGTGAGAACACCGGCACCGCGATGCCGTTTACGTCACTGCGCCAGCGCCCGTAACCGGTGCAAAACCCCTTGCCGCCAAATTCAGCTTTCGCCTCGGCAAAATGTGTCCGGCCCTCTGCTTCGACCTCCGGATCCTGGCGTCCGGCAATTTCGAAAACCGCCTCGCGTTGATCGTCCTCCATGCCCACAAGGATCGCCCGGCCAATCGCCGAATGAAACACCGGCAACCTTGACCCCACGCGGATCGAAAGGGAGACCCCTTCGGAAGAATTGGCCGTGGCCAGATAAACCACATCCAGCCCATGCTGTTCGCCCAATGCCACAGTGATATAGGAGTTTGGCCCGCGGCGCAGCGCCTGCATCTCTTGCTTGGCGCGGTCGATGATGTCCATCGACGCCAGCACCCCAAAGCCAAGTTGCAGCACCCCCGCGCCCAGACGGTAGGTGCCGACCCGTTCATCGGCCACCAGATACCCAAGTTCGCACAGCGTATAGGTCAGCCGCGAAATCGTTGCCTTGGGCAGGCCGGTGCGGTCTGAAAAGTCACTGTTGGTCAGCGAGGGTTCATTGTCACGATAACACCGCAGAATCTCCAATCCACGGGCCAGAGAGGTCACGAAATTCCTGTCTTTGCTCTCTGCCTGATCTGCGTCCATACCGTGCATCGCCCTACCCCCGCTTCAGCGCATCCAACCCGTGTTGCGCAAATACCGGCACATATTGTCCCAGCTTGATCGCTCTTTCAGGGTTCGACGCATTGCCGTCAATGGCGCGTTTGAGAACCCCCTGGATGATCCCCGCCATGCGGAAGAAACAAAACCCCAGATAATAGCCGAAATGATCAATCCCGTTCAGGCCGCGGCGCTGGCAATAGGCGGCGATAAACTCCTGATCGCTGGGCAGACCAAGCGCGGCGCGATCCAGCCCGCCCATCCCGCGCCCTTCGGTGCCTGTTGGCATCTGCCATTGCATGATTACCCCGGCCAGATCCGCAAAAGGATGGCCAATCGTGGACAGTTCCCAATCCAGCACCGCACGGCACTGGGTGCCAGTGGCATCAAACATCATGTTGTCGATGCGGTAATCGCCATGCACCAATGTGCGCTGCCCGTCATCTTCGGGCCGCTCCGCCACCAGCGCATCCATCAATTGATCCATCGCCGGCACCGTTTCGGTTTCCGAGGCGCGGTACTGCTTGGACCAGCGGCCCACCTGCCGCTCGAAATAATTGCCCTCAGGGCCATAATCGGCCAGCCCGACCGCATCAATATCCACCTGATGCAAGGCCGCCAGCACGCGGTTCATCTCGTCAATGATGGCGCCGCGATCGGCATTGCTAAAGTCCGGCATTGCCGGGTCGGTGATGTTGCGTCCCGCGACCTGCTCCATGATGTAAAACGCCGATCCGATCACATCGTCGTCCTCGCACAGAAGATACATCTTGGCGACCGGCACATCCGTGCCCGCCAGCGCCTTTTGCACCCGGTATTCACGGTCCACCGCATGGGCCGATTTCAACAAGACCCCCGGCGGCTTGCGGCGCAGCACGTAATTGTCCTTGGGAGTGGTCAAAAGGAACGTCGGGTTCGATTGCCCGCCCTGAAACTTCGTCACCCCTGTCAGCCCTTCAAATCCGGGCAGATGCTGTTCCAGATAGGCGCTGACCGCCGCTTGATCTAGTGTTTGTGTGTCCACGCTCATCCCCGTTTCTCTAACTATAGCTCAGCAGTTTTGCGCCCGCCGCAGAGGCAAAATGCGGCGTTGCGTTAAATTCATGCAAGGAAAACATCGGCCCTGAAAACATAAATCGCGTCATGGCGGTGTTCTTGATTTGCAAGTTCAGCTGCATCATCTGCCGCGCAGGCGCGCCAAGGGCCGTGGCTGTCATCTGGCCAATCACCCCGCCGGAACTGACCACCAACACCCGTTTGGCCTTTGTCTTGGTCGCAAATTCCCGCGCCGCCTCAACCCGCGCGGCAAATTCGGCATAGGTCTCGCTGGCCCCGTCAAAGGCGGCGTCCTGCCATTCAAAAACTGTCTCGCGCAGGGTGCGGAAATGGGTTTTGCGATCACCTTTCACAACATCCGGCACCTGCCCCTTGAACCGCGCGTTCAGCAGATCAGCAAAGTCATATTCGTTCAGCCCGGCATGTTCTTCCGCCGCGCCGCCGTCAAAGCCCATTGAGGTCAAGGTATCCCTCTGCCGCTTTAGTGTGCCGGTGACCAACCGGTCCGGCACCCATCCGCCATCGCGCAGCGTCTCGCCCACTGCCGCCGATTGCTGGTGGCCCAGATCCGACAGCACATCGTAATTGTCCTGCCCAAAGGAGGCTTGCCCGTGGCGGATGACCAGCAGCTCGGCCACTAGGTGAACTCTGCCGCCAGCTTCTGACCCGCCGCCAGATATTCCGCTTCCATCCGGTCGACGATATCCCCCGCAGGCCCGACCGATTTGATCGCGCCGATGCCCTGGCCAGAGCCCCAGATGGTTTTCCACGCCTTTGGTTTTTCGCGATCCTGGCCAAAGTTCATCGAAGAGGCATCCGCCGTCGGCAGGTTGTTCGGATCCATCCCCGCCGCCTCGACCGACCCTCTCAGGTAATTGCCCCAAACCCCGGTAAACAGCGAAGAATAAACGATATCTTCTGCGCCAGAGCCGACAATCATATCTTTGTAACCCTGATCGGCATTGGCCTCATCCGTGGCGATAAACGGCGATCCGGTATAGCCCAGATCCGCCCCCAGCGCCCGCGCCGCCAGCAGGGCCTCACCCGTGGCAATGGCACCCGACAGGGCAATCGGCCCGTCAAACCATTCGCGGATTTCGCGCACCAGCGCAAAAGGGGATTGCGCCCCCGCATGCCCGCCCGCGCCTGCCGCAACAGCCACCAGCCCGTCAGCGCCTTTTTCAATGGCCTTGCGGGCAAAGGTGTTGTTGATCACGTCATGCAAAACGATGCCGCCGCAGGAATGCGCCGCCTCGTTGACCTCCACCCGCGCGCCCAGAGAGGTGATCCAGATCGGCACTTTATGTTTGGCACAAATCTCCAGATCCCGCTCCAGCCGTCCGTTGGACCGATGCACAATCTGGTTCACCGCATAGGGCGCGGCAGGGCGGTCCGGGTTGGCCTGGTTGTGACGATCCAGTTCCTCGCGGATCCGGGTCAGCCATGTATCAAGCAGCGGATGCTCCCCCTCGCCTTCCCGCGCGTTCAGGGCCGGAAAGGATCCGACGATACCGGCCTTGCATTGGGCGATCACCAGTTCGGGCACCGAAATGATGAACAGCGGTGAGGCAATCAGCGGAATGCGCAGCCCTTGCAGAGCCTTGGGCAGATTGGAATCGTCACGCGGCATGGGGGATCCTCCGGCATCGTTCATTTTCACAGTCAAGGGGCGGGAAAATCCGCCCCGCTTGTTGGCAAATCGCATCACAAAGGCGACTGGCAGGGATCGCCAGGCATCACCACTCTAGTTTCAGCCCACGCGCACTGGCAGCGTTCAGAGCATATTTTCGCGTCTGGCTAAAGGCATCGGTCATTTCTACATGACCCGCCGGATCGGTGATCCGGTCAAACTGCGCCGCGACCGCCTCGGGTGTGTTGTCCTCGTCCATCAGGGTGATGCCCGTGCTTTCGTAGACCTGCGTCTGCGAGAAACTGCCGGCCCCCGCGCCAAGAATCACCCGGCTTGGTCCGTCCTCGCTGACCAGATAGAGCAGCCCCGGCGTGATGGTCTCGGGCGCCAGCAAGGCCTGCGCCTCGGCCGGCAGCAGATCTTCGGTCATCCGCGTTGCCGCCGTGGGGGCCAGCGTGTTCACCCGAATATTGTCCCGCGCCCCTTCCAGATGCAGCACATTCATCAGCCCCATCATCGCCGCCTTGGCCGCCCCATAGTTGGACTGCCCAAAGTTGCCGTAAAGCCCCGAGGCAGAGGAGGTCAGCACAATACGCCCGTATTTCTGCTCCCGCATGATCGGCCAACAGGCATGGGTTACATTTGCCGATCCGATCAGATGCACATCCACCACCTTGCGGAAATCGGCCATCTCCATCTTGGCAAACGTCTTGTCACGCAGAATGCCTGCGTTGTTCACCACGATGTCGATGCGGCCCCAAGCGTCCATCGCTTGGGCGACCATATCCTTGACGCCAGCCTCGTCCGACACATCCGTGCCATGGGCCATCGCTGTGCCGCCCATGGCGCGGATCTCGTCCACCACGGCTTCTGCCGCTTCGGAAGAGGCGCCGGACCCGTCCCGCGCCACGCCCAGATCGTTGACCACAACCTTGGCGCCCCGTTCCGCCAGACCCAGCGCATGAGACCGGCCCAGACCGGTGCCCGCACCGGTGACAATCGCAACCCGTCCGTCAAACCTGATCTCGCCCATCAGTGCAGCGCCTGTTCAAAGATGTTCGGCCCGCTCATCACGTTGATGCCGCCGCTGACTGGAATAATTGCGCCGGTGATGTAACTGCCCCCCTGCCCGCAGAGGAACAACATGCAGCCTGCGATATCCTCATCGCGGCCCACACGTTTCAACGGCACATCGTCGCCCACCTTGCTGCGCGTGGTCTCATCTGCCGTGGCAAAGGCCGTCATCCGGCTGACAAACGGCCCCGGTGCCAGCGCATTAACGGTCACATGATGCCCGGCCAGTTCCTTGCCCAGAATGCGCGTCATGTGATGCACCGCCGCCTTGGACATGGAATAGGAATAGGCACCATCGCCCATCTCCCGCTCGCCCATGACAGAGCCGACATTGATCACCCGCGCCGGATCATCCGCCGAGGAAGACGCAATCAACATCGGCAACAGCTTCTGCGTCAGATCGAACATGCCTGCCACGTTGACGTTCATCACCTTTTCCCAGGCATGATGCGGGAACTGGCCCAGGGGCGCGCCCCAGGTGATCCCGGCATTGTTCATCAGGATATGCAGGCTGTCCGTGCGCGATGACACTTCGGCCACCAGTGCATCAATACCCGCCTCGCTGCCGACATCGCCGACAAAACCGATCGCCTTGCCAGAGGCGCCAAGCGCGTTCAGCTCTTCGGCCACCGCGGCGCAAGCGCCCTCTTTACGGCTGGCCAGTAGAACCGTCGCCCCCGCACGGATCAACCCTTCGGCGGCCATACGCCCGATGCCGGTCGCGCCCCCTGTCACAAGGGCGGTCTTGCCCTCAAGACCAAACAGACTGTTGATATCCATCCTCAGAATCCTCTCAATGCTGCGACCTGTTCGGCGTGATAGCTGTAATCTCCCAGCCACTCCGCGCCGACCCGCGCCCGTTTCATGTAAAACCCCATGTCAAAGGCATCGGTCATCCCGATCCCACCATGCATCTGCACACCCTCCTGCACGGCAAGCTGCGCCGTGGCGGTCGCCCGCGCCTTGGCCAGTGACACCGCCAGCGCGGCGTTTTCGGGATCATGGTCCAACATCCGCCCCGCATGCAGGATCGCCGAAGCCGTCACCTCGATCTCGCACCACAGATGCGCGGCGCGGTGTTGCAACGCCTGAAAGCGGCCGATCTCGATACCAAACTGCTTGCGCTCTTTGAGATAGCCAACGGTCATGCCAAAGGCACCCGCCGTCAGCCCCGACATTTCCGCCGCCAGCGCCGCCTGTCCCGCCTGAAGCGCCGGGCGAAGCACATCCATGGCCTGATCCACTGTGCCCAGCAGATCCTCGCCCGTTGCTTCGACATCCTCAAAAGTGATCCGCGCCGCATCGCGGTCGTCAATCATATTGCTGGCATCGCGGGTCACGCCGGCCCGGTCTGCGGGAATATCAAACAGGCTCAGCCCGTTGTCTGTCCGCGCCAGAACCAACAGCCGGTCGGCCAATCCGCCATCGACCACGAACTGTTTCTTGCCAGACAGGCGAAAGCCGTTGCCGTCCGCCTTGGCCGTCATTTGCACCGCGTTAGGATCGAATTTGGACCCTTCGTCAACGGCCAGGGCATAGGTCACATCGCCGGTCGCAATCTTGGCCAATGCCGCCTCGGCCCGTGCATCGCTGACCTGCCGCAGCGCGGTTGCGGCAATCACCGCCGTGGACAAAAACGGGCTGACCACCAGGGTCTTGCCCATCTCATGCGCCAGCACATTCGCCGCCGCCGACCCCATGTCAGAGCCGCCCGCGCTTTCCGGAACCAGCACCCCGGCCCAGCCCATATCGGCCATCTTCTTCCACAGCGCGGCATCGTGGGTCTTGCCCGCATCGCGCAGATCCCGCAGCGCCTTCACCGGCGCTTCGCTGTCCAGAAACCCACGGGCGCTATCGGCCAGCATGGTCTCGTCTTCGGTCATCACTAGTTTTGCCATGTCTCTACCCCGGAAGCCCCAATACACGCCGCGACACAATCGACAGCATTACCTCGCTGGTGCCGCCCTCAATTGAATTGGCCTTGGTCCGCAGCCAGTCACCGGCGCGATTGCCCAATGGTCCGTCCCACTCCAGCGCATCACTGCCGCCCGCGTTCATCAACAACTCATGCCGCTGTTTGTTCAACTCGGTGCCCATGTATTTCAACATCGCAGAGGCATCACCGGCCCCCTGCCCCGCTTCGGATTGATCCTTGTACCGCTCCAGCGTCAGCCCGATGGCAAGCGCATCAATCTCGCAGCGCATCGCGTCTGCGCGCAAAGTCGCGTCCGTCAGACCTTCTTCGCCCGCGCTTTCCGCCAGTATGGCACCCAGCGCCCGACCACCGCCCGACAGGCCAGCCCCGCCAGCCGAGATCATTTCCCGCTCATGGGTCAGCAAATATTTCGCCACATCCCAACCGCGGTTTTCCTCACCAACGATCTGGTGTTTGGGCACCTTCACATCCGAGAAAAACGTCTCGCAAAACGGCGAAATGCCCGAGATCATCTTGATCGGTCGCGTCTCGACACCCGGATCGTTCATGTCGATCAAAAGGAACGAAATGCCCTTGTGTTTGGGCGCGTCCTTATCCGTCCGGATCAGCGCAAAAATCCAGTCGGCCTTGTCCGCATAGGAGGTCCAGATTTTTTGCCCGTTGACCAGCCAATGATCGCCCTGATCCTCGCCCTTGGTCTGCACCGATGCCAGGTCGGACCCCGCGCCCGGTTCGGAATAGCCTTGGCACCAGCGGATCTCACCTCGGGCAATCGGTGGCAAATAATGCAGCTTTTGTTCATGCGTGCCAAAATGCAGCAGCGCCGGCCCCAGCATCCAGATACCAAAGCTTTGCAAAGGAGACCGCGCATTGATCCGCGCCATTTCCTCGTGGAACACTTTTTCTTCGTCGCGGTTCAGCCCCGCGCCGCCGTATTCCACGGGCCATGTTGGCACGGTGTAACCCTTGGCCGCCGCCCGCTCCAACCAGTCTTTTTGCGCAGGCGAGGAAAACGTCCATTGCGTCCCGCCCCAGCAAATCGCATCCTCGGACATGCCCCCGTCCCGCATTTCTTGGGGACAGTTCTCTTCAAGCCAGCCGCGCAGCTCCGCACGAAAGGCTTCAACGGTCTGGTTGCCGCTCATTTTGATTTCCTCCCTCAGGCACAGCGCAAGTCACGCTGCGTCAGTTCCGCATAGCAGAATTGCATTTCGAAATTTGATTGACAAGACGGAACGCTACGTCCCCTACTGACCGAAATTTCGGCAAAGGAGACGCCCCGATGAAAGCAATGCTAAGCAAAGAGGTCGGAGGACCAGAGACGCTGGTTTTGGAGGAATTGCCCACGCCAGAGCCGAAAAAGGGCCAGGTGCGTGTGCGTGTTCATGCCGCCGGTCTGAACTTTCCCGATACGCTGATCATCCGCGATATGTACCAGATGAAGCCGCCCCGCCCCTTTGCGCCGGGCGGTGAAATCGCCGGAGAGGTCGAGGCGCTTGGCGAGGGGGTCACAGAGGTTGCCGTGGGCGACCGCGTGCTGGCGCTCACCGGTTTTGGCGGTTTTGCAACCCATGTTCTGGCCGACGCCAAACAGGTCATCAAAATCCCCGATGCCATGCCCTATGAGGAGGCCGCCTGCCTCATCCTGACTTATGGCACCTCCCATCACGCCCTCAAGGACCGCGCCGCGATCCAGCCGGGCGAATCCCTGTTGATCCTCGGTGCCGCAGGGGGTGTGGGTGCCGCCGCGATTGAACTGGGCAAAGCCGCAGGCGCACGGGTCATCGCCGCGGTGTCTTCCGAGGAAAAAGCGCAGTTTTGCCGCGATCTGGGTGCGGACGAAACACTGATCTACCCTCGCGAATTGGACCGAGATGGCCAAAAGGAATTTTCCTCCCAGATCAAGAAACTGGCAGGCGGCGAAGGCGTCGATGTGGTCTATGACGCAGTGGGCGGCAATTATGCGGAACCCGCCGTTCGGGCGCTCGCGTGGAAGGGCCGCTATCTGGTCGTCGGCTTCCCCGCTGGTATTCCCAAAATCCCGCTGAACCTGACCCTGCTCAAAGGGTGCCAGATTGTCGGCGTGTTCTGGGGCGCTTCCACTTTGAGGGAGCCGCAAGGACATGCCGAGAACATGTCGGACCTTTTCAGAATGTACGCAAGCGGCCAGATCAAGCCGCGCATCTCGGCCCGCTTTCCGCTTGAAAACGCGGCAGAGGCGCTTGAGTTGATGCAGGATCGCAAGGTTCTGGGCAAAGTTGTCGTGACTGTCGCCTAGACCCCGAATGGCGGTGCAGTCTCACATATCATGCGCTGGGTTGCGCCCTCACAGGTGGGCGCAATCATTGAACCCGCGCACGATCATCTCTTCGCCATGCACCACCAGCCTTGAGATCGATCCATTGGCCGCGCCGCTAAAGGAAAACGCTTTCGCCCCCGTGGCCAGCGCAAGCGCAGCCCCCACCACGCCGCCATGCACAACCACCGCAACCAGTTCATCTGCATGGGCCGCCGCAATCCGCAACAACCCGCGCCGCACCCGCAATTGGAACGCCGCCGTGGTCTCTGCGCCGGGCAATTCGCCCCATTCATGCCGTTCCCGCGCTCGCAGGATCGCCGGATCGCCCTCTGCCGCACGAAACCGGAATTCGCCGCCGTCCCAATCGCCCAGAAACACCTCCCGCAAATCGGCCTCGACCCGTGGCCTCAGGCCCAGATGTGCCGCCAAGGGGGCCGCGGTCTGATGGGTCCGCTGCATCGTCGTCACATAAATCGCGTCAATCGGATGATCGCGCAGCCGTGCCGCCACCGCTTTGGCCTGCGCATGGCCTTCGGGCCGCAACGCCGGATCGCCTTGCCCGCCCACCATCGGAAAATTCTGACCGCGCACTGCCGCCTGTGTCTCGCCGTGCCGGATCAAAATCAGGTCCGCTGCGCCTTTGGGCGGCGTGAACCGGTGTTGTCGCATCTCGTTACTCATAAATCCCCCGCTGACCTCAGCGCAGCTTAACCGCAAGGACAAACCCATGACAAACCGACAAATCGTGATCGCCGAACTGCCCACAGATGCCCTTGGCCCGGAACATTTCACCATGACAGAAACCACCGCGCCCGAACCCGGCGCCGGGGAGGTGCAGTTGCGGGTGATCCTCATGTCTATCGACGCCGCCAACCGGTCGTGGATGAAGGGTGCGACCTACCGCGCCGCCGTACAAAAGGGCGATGCCATGCCCACCTACGCGATCTGCGAGGTGATGCAGTCCAACAGCCCGAAACTCTCCCCCGGTGACATCGTCGCGGCAGAGGCGACATGGTCCGACGTGATTACCATGCCTGCGCATAAAGTGATGAAAATGCCCAAGGTAGAGACACTTTCCCACCTGATGTCGGTCTATGGGATCGCTGGCAAAACCGCCTACCACGGGTTAATGTCCATCGGCCAACCTGTTGCGGGCGAAACCGTGCTGGTCTCTGCCGCAGCCGGGTCTGTCGGCGGCTATGTCGGCCAGATTGCCAAAGCGCTTGGCTGCCGCGTTGTCGGTATTGCGGGCGGGCCTGAAAAATGCGCCTGGGTCACTGACCATCTGGGCTTTGACGCCTGCCTTGATTATCGCGCTCCGGGGTTCTTCAAGGCGTTGCGCAGTGCCTGCCCTGATGGCGTCGATGTCTATTTCGACAATGTTGGCGGCACAGTGCTTGAAATGGCGCTCAACGTGATGAACGAACGCGGGCGGGTGATCTGCTGCGGCGCGATCAGCCAGTATGACACCGAAAACCCCACCGGCCCGCGCAATCTGCCCGGTGTTGTGGTGGTCAAACGGCTCAAGATGGAGGGATTCATCGTGATGGACTTTGCCCACAACGATGCCAAATGTCTGCGCGCGATGCAGCATTGGGTCGGCACCAGCCAGATCAAGGTGACCGAAGATATCGTTGATGGTCTTGAGAACGCGCCGCAGGCTTTGATTGGTTTGTTGGCCGGTGACAACAAGGGCAAGCGCATGGTGCGCGTGTCCGCCGATCCATCATAAGGGAGGCGAAAATGTCCGCATTAGAGACTGCTTTTTCAAATGCCGAAACCCGCCTCGGGACCGAAGTGGGCGTGTCAAACTGGATCACGGTAGACCAGCCGATGATTGACCAGTTTGCCGAAACCACCTTTGACACTCAATGGATTCACGTTGATCCCGAACGCGCGGCGGCAGAGACGCCTTTTGGCGGCACCATCGCCCATGGCTTTCTCACGCTCTCGCTCGCCAGCCGCTTTGCCTATGATTGTTTTCCCATGCTGCCCGGTCAGGTGATGGGCATCAATTACGGCATGAACAAGCTGCGGTTTCTGATACCAGTGCGTGCCGGGGCGCGGTTGCGCGGGCGGTTCACGCTTCAGAAAGTCACCAAGCGCAGCGCGACAGACCTGTTGCGTGAAAACTTGCTGACCATTGAAATCGAGGGCGAAAAGACCCCTGCCCTTGTGGCAGAATGGCTGGGTCTGGCGATTTTCGAGGATTGATCAGCGCCAGTCGAAAAACTTTGGCCCCGCCTGGGCCAACATCTTTTCGGCCATTTCACGCCCTGCCTTTGCGCCATCCTCGATAGGACAGCGCAGGGCGTCGCTGATCGCCTCTGACCCGTCCGGGCGCAACACTTCACCGCGCAGGAACAACCCGCCGCCGTTCAGTTCCGCCAATCCGGCAATCGGGGTTTCGCATGACCCGTCCAGCGCCGCCAAAAAGGCCCGCTCTGCTGCCAAACGCTGGCCCGTTGGCCCGTCATGGATCGCAGCCAGCATATCGGCGACCCGTGTGTCATTTTGCCGCCGCTCGATCCCGATCGCGCCCTGCGCCACCGCGGGCAGCATCACGTCGGTCTCAATCGCGGTTTTCGGCACATCGGTCATGTTCAACCGGTTCAACCCCGCCATCGCCAGAAACGTCGCTTCTGCCACACCTTGATCCAGCTTCATCAGCCGGGTTTGCAGATTGCCGCGAAATTCCACCACCTCCAGATCAGGCCGCCGCAGCTTGAGCTGGGCCTTCCGCCGCAGGCTTGAGGTGCCAACCACCGTGCCCGCGGGCAGATCTTCCAGCGCCTTTGCCCGCGGCGAGATAAACGCATCGCGCACGTCCTCACGGGGCAAATATGTCTCTAACACAAGGCCATCAGGCTGATAGGTCGGCATATCCTTCATCGAATGCACCGCAATATCAATGCGCCCTGCCGCCAGATCTTCTTCGATCTCGCGGGTGAACAACCCTTTGCCGCCGATCTCTTTCAAGGGCCGGTCAATGATCTTGTCCCCGGTGGTTTTGATCACCACAATCGTGAAAGCCTCGAACGGCAGATCAAACGCCTTGGCCAGCCGCTCGCGGGTTTCATGCGCCTGCGCAAGCGCCAGCGGCGATCCGCGTGTGCCAATGTTCAACGGGTTCTGCGGGGAAGGAAGATCATATGTCATGGCGCTTTCGTACCCCTGTACACTCAGGCTGACAACTGTTGTATGTGGCGACGCGAAAAAGCATGATGCAGCAGACGACAAAGCCGGAAAGATCCCCATGACACAAACCAAAACAATCCTGCGCGCATTGGCAGGCGAAACACTGCCCACGCCGCCGATCTGGATGATGCGCCAGGCAGGCCGTTATCTGCCGGAATACAAGGCGACGCGGGCACAGGCCGGTGATTTCCTGTCGCTCTGCTATAATCCCGATCTCGCCGCAGAGGTGACGCTGCAACCGATCCGCCGCTATGGCTTTGATGCGGCGATCCTCTTTGCCGATATCCTGTTGGTGCCTCAGGCACTGGGTGCCGATCTGTGGTTTGTCACCGGCGAAGGGCCGCGCCTGTCCACCATCACCACCGAGGCAGAGCTGAACGCGCTCAAACCGCTGGATGATATTCACGAGACCCTGAACCCCATTTATGAGACCGTGAAAATCCTCTCCCAAGAGCTGCCAAAAGAAACCACCCTGATCGGTTTCGCAGGGGCGCCCTGGACCGTTGCCACCTATATGATCGCCGGACGCGGCACCCCGGATCAGGGGCCAGCCCATGCGCTCAAGGCCGAAAACCGCGCCGTATTTGACGGCTTGCTGGACCGCATCACAGAGGCAACCATTCATTACCTTTCTGCCCAGATCGCGGCGGGCGCCGAGGTGGTCAAACTTTTCGACAGCTGGGCCGGATCGTTGCAAGGTGCTGATTTTGAAAATTATTCGCTCAAGCCGATGCAAAAAATCACCCGGGCACTCAAGGAAAAACACCCGCAAACGCCCATCATCGCCTTTCCGCGCGGTGCGGGCGAACGCTACACCGGCGCCCATGCCGCGATTGGCGCCGATTGTATCGCACTCGACGATGGGGTGAGCGCCGCTTGGGCCGCGGAAAATGTGCAAACCGCCGGATGTGTGCAGGGCAACCTTGCCTCTCGGCATATGGTGACGGGCGGCGATGATCTGATCCGCGAAACCCGCCAGATCGTCGATGCGCTGTCAGGTGGGCCGCATATCTTCAACCTCGGTCATGGCATCACGCCGGACGCCGATCCCGCCAATGTGCAACTGATGATCGACACTGTGCGGGGCGGCTGACGCCCTGCATGGGGCTCAGGCGCCCATCTTGTCCCAAAATTCGACGATGGCGTCGAAATTGATCGCGGACATTCAGCCGTAGCGCACAAAATCGTCGCGCTGGTGGGTTTCTTTCAACTGCGACAGGAACAACCGCTTGTCCGCATCCTGCTGCGTCGGGGTCGGTGCCGCTGCCAGAGCCCGCACTTTTTCCAGCTTGGCCGCCCGCGCCGCACCCAACCAGGGGCTGGATGTCAATGGCGCGGCTGCCATAATGGCCGAAGATCAGTTCGCGGCACGGTATCGTGACATGGACAAGCACTCAGGTTGAAATAAGGGTAAGCCCCAGCGGATGGGGCTCACCTCAGTTTCAATGCCGGCGGGCGATATTGCCTGACCGTCGCTGGCAACACCTTAGAGGGCTTGCACGAAAACAAAAACTCAATCTTAACGGGAAAACTCTCTGAGTTAAGGAATATATCTCCCATTCAAGGCGTAGTCTAATCGACACCGGCAAGTATGGACATCAACATCTGCCCTTTCGAGTGCACTTTGAAAAGACCAAGATATGACTGAAAATATTGATAGACTGTCCGCATATATCGATGGTGAGCTAACCGAACCGGAGCTTCGAAGTCTCGAAGCGGAACTTGAGACCGACCCGGCGCTGCGCGCGGCGCTTGAAGAGCTGCAAATGGCAAATGACACAGCCGTACAGGCCTTCGAAGAGATGCTGAGCGAACCGGTTCCACCATCGCTTGTTGCGGCTATCCAATCTTATCAGCCACCGGCTGCGTCCAATCTAAACCGTGCGCCGACGACGGCTTGGTTGATCGGGATTGCGGCGTCCCTGCTGGTCGCGCTTTTTTTGGGGTATGGTATGGGCGTATCGACTTCGCAGTCGCTCGTCGCGTCCAGTCGCGGATGGCTTGAAGATATAGCCGACTACCATGCTGTCTACGAAGGTCAAAAGCGCCATCTGGTAGAAGTGCCGGCGTCTGAATCCGATCACATCGAAACCTGGCTGGGCAAAACTGTTGGCGTTGCATTCACAACGCCGGACCTCAGTGAAAAGGGTCTCACTTACCGGGGTGCGCGGCTTCTTGCGGCGGCCGGAAAACCGGTCGCGCAATTGATCTATACTGATGTCAGTGGTGGTGTCATTGCCCTGTGCATGATTGCCGTAAACAAACCGGATCAGCCGGATCTCGCGAACAGGTTGATCAACGGCTACCAGATGACAAGCTTGGACCTGTCACGCTTTCGTGCCGCCCCCGGTGCTCGTTTAAGCCACTTTCCTTTCGAATGCGACGGGGCTTTTCCAGCCCAGTGCTGAGTGGCGGCGACGCGGATTATAGAACCCGTTGAT
>Ga0189291_100293_pt1 | contig 24947 bp, 20 predicted proteins | sample UW1redminimetaG_FD_130331 | JGI IMG/M metagenome (GOLD analysis project Ga0189291, IMG submission 130331) | Marine microbial communities from the Costa Rica Dome - UW179B-red mini metaG | ecosystem: Environmental > Aquatic > Marine > Oceanic > Photic zone | place: Costa Rica: the Eastern Pacific... | reverse complement strand
TGCTTTTTCTTCTGGAGCTTTATCAATCTCGTCAAAAGCTGTCGCAACACCACCTTGAGCCTCAGCCAATACTTTCGTAATCGCTGCTGTCAATGTTGTCTTGCCGTGGTCAACGTGACCAATAGTTCCAATATTTACGTGCGGTTTGTTCCGCTCAAACTTTGCCTTCGCCATATCGCTCTCTCCGTATTTCGTATCAGCGTAGTGCTGGCGTTAAAATTAACTGGCGCTTGCCGCCATGACTTCGTCGGCCACATTTTGTGGCACTTGCGCATAGTGATCAAAGACCATGCTAAACTGTGCACGTCCTTGGCTCATTGAGCGCAATGTATTCACATAACCAAACATGTTGGCGAGCGGTACAAACGCATCAATTACTGTCGCGTTGCCGCGCATATCTTGGCCCTGAACTTGGCCACGACGTGATGTCAAATCGCCAATGATAGAACCTGTATACTCTTCAGGGCTAACGCACTCGACTTTCATGATCGGCTCAAGAAGTTTTGGACCAGCCATCTTAATCGCTTCGCGGAAGCCTGAACGACCTGCCAACTCAAATGCCATTACAGAAGAGTCAACGTCGTGATACGCGCCGTCTTTCAATGTGAACTTCACATCAACCAATGGGAAGCCTGCGAGTGGACCTGCGCCCATGATGGACTTAACGCCCTTCTCAACACCTGGGATATATTCCTTAGGAACGTTACCGCCAGTCACTGTGTCTGTGAACTCAAGACCAACACCTGATTCACCAGGCTCGATTGTGAATTTGATCCGCGCAAACTGACCTGAACCACCAGATTGTTTCTTGTGGGTATAGTCATGGTCTGCAACTTTGGTGATCGTTTCACGGTAAGCCACTTGAGGCTGACCAATGTTCGCTTCAACACCAAATTCACGCTTCATGCGATCAACAAGAATGTCGAGGTGCAACTCGCCCATACCTGAAATAATAGTCTGACCGCTCTCTTCGTCTGACTTAACGCGGAAGCTAGGATCTTCAGCAGCAAGACGGTTCAAAGCAAGACCCATTTTTTCTTGGTCGGCTTTTGTTTTTGGTTCAACAGCAATATCAATAACTGGCTCAGGGAATTCCATACGCTCAAGAATAACTTTTGAACTTGGATCACAAAGCGTGTCACCAGTTGTTGTGTCCTTAAGACCAACGATAGCAACAATATCACCAGCATAAGCATGTTGAATTTGCTCGCGGCTGTTTGAGTGCATCTCAAACATACGACCAACACGCTCTTTTTTGTCTTTCACTGTGTTTTGAACAGCAGTGCCAGCTTCAAGCGCACCAGAGTAAATCCGGCAGAATGTCAATGAACCCATGTGAGGATCGTTGGCAATCTTAAACGCAAGCATAGAGAAAGGAGCGTCGTCAGATGCTTCGCGAGAAACTTCTGCTTCCGTACGCACGTCAATACCAGTGATCGCTGGAATATCAACAGGAGACGGAAGAAAATCAACCACTGCATCAAGAAGAGGCTGTACGCCTTTGTTCTTAAACGCAGAACCGCAGAAAACTGGGTAGAAAGTCACGTCGATTGTACCACGACGAACAAGCTCACGGATCTTATCATTGTCTGGCATTACGCCGTCCAAGTAAGCTTCCATTGCAGCTTCGTCGACGTCAACGATCGTTTCGATCATTTTCTCACGATATTCAGCGGCCTTGTCTTTAAGGTCGTCAGGAATGTCAACAACATTCCACTCAGCGCCAAGCGCTTCAGACGTCCAAACCAATGCCTTCATCTCAATAAGATCGACAACACCAGCAAATTCGCTTTCAGCACCGATTGGCAACTGCATAACAACTGGAGTAGCACCCAAGCGCTTCTTGATCATGCTGACGCAATTGTAGAAATCGGCGCCGATTTTGTCCATTTTGTTGACAAAAATCATGCGAGGCACGTTGTACTTATCAGCTTGACGCCAAACAGTTTCGGTTTGTGGCTCAACACCAGCGTTCGCATCAAGCAATGCAACAGCACCATCAAGCACACGCAAAGAACGTTCTACTTCAATCGTGAAGTCAACGTGTCCCGGTGTATCAATGATATTGAAGCGACGTTTTTTGCCGTCACGACCAGCCCAGAATGTAGTAGTAGCAGCAGAGGTAATGGTAATACCACGCTCTTGCTCCTGCTCCATCCAGTCCATTGTCGCAGCGCCATCGTGCACTTCGCCAATTTTGTGGCTTTTACCAGTGTAATAAAGGATCCGCTCAGTCGTTGTGGTTTTACCCGCATCGATGTGCGCCATGATACCGAAATTGCGATAGTCTTCGATTTTATATTCGCGAGACATAATCGTGAAACCCTCTTCGATCTACCAGCGGTAGTGTGAGAAAGCACGGTTGGCATCAGCCATACGGTGCGTATCTTCACGTTTTTTGACAGCTTGTCCGCGACCGTTAAGGGCGTCCAAAAGCTCACCTGACAAACGATCAATCATTGTGTTTTCACCACGACCGCGGGCAGCAGTGATCAACCAACGAATGGCCAAAGCTTGCTGACGCTCGGTACGCACTTCAACAGGCACTTGGTAAGTCGCACCACCAACACGGCGAGAACGAACCTCAACCGCTGGGCGAATATTATCCAAGGCTGTGTGAAACACACCAACCGGATCTTGCTTCGTACGCTCTTCGACCAAGTCGAATGCACCGTAAACAATACGCTCTGCTGCTGACTTTTTGCCATCAATCATGAGCGAGTTCATAAATTTAGTAACGACGAGATCACCGAACTTTGGATCCGGGTTAACCTCACGTTTTTCTGCGCGATGTCGACGTGACATATTACAACAGCTCCTTACTTAGGCCGCTTTGCGCCGTACTTAGAACGACGTTGTTTACGATCCTTGACGCTTTGTGTATCCAAAACGCCGCGCAAAATATGGTAACGTACACCTGGAAGGTCACGTACACGGCCACCACGAATAAGAACAACAGAGTGCTCTTGCAGATTGTGGCCTTCACCTGGAATATAGGAAATAACTTCACGCTGGTTCGTTAGACGAACCTTTGCAACCTTACGCAACGCAGAGTTAGGCTTCTTAGGGGTCGTTGTGTACACACGGGTGCAAACGCCACGCTTTTGTGGGTTCGCTTCCATCGCTGGTACTTTGTTCCGCTTCGGCTTTGGTGACCTAGGCTTGCGGATCAACTGATTAATGGTCGGCATATTGCTCGAACCTTCTTTTTCATCCGTTCAAAAACTCATGTTTAACAGTTCACAACAACCAACATGGCACCCGCCCTTCCCCAACCGGGGCTCGGCAGCGCCAAATAATACAGAGGATTACCCAATTTCTTGAGAAATCTTGCGTCTCGCAATTGTCGCGTCTGTTACCCGTCAGTGTGTTTGAAGCACTTATATTTCAAACCTTTTAGATAGTTTGAATAGTGAGGTGCTCCACGACCTACTGTGAAGGTAGGGCGTTATTAATTCGAACAGCGCCCGACGTCAAGGGTTTCTGGGATTTTTTTACTAAATAGGCCATTCAAGGCGATATTAGTGAGAAGAATTGGTGGCAAAACCAGTTTGGGGCCCAATAACAGCGATCATGGACCAATTTTGAAAAAAATTCAGCACCAAATCAATGTCTTCAATAAGAAAATAGAATCGAAAATCAAGGATTTATCGGTTTTTCTAGAATCATCTCTCAATCATGGTGAATCAATGCCTAAAACGACAAAGGGCGCCCACAACAGGCGCCCCTTGCAATATTTGATTTGCCCTAAGACTTAGCTAGCAGGTTGCTCACTGTTCTCAGGTGAGGCCTCAAGACGAAGCGCATTGCGTGCTGCAAGCTCCTCGTCGGCCTGACGCTTACGTTCAGCCAAGATCAGATCATCGCGCTTACCAGAGATACGCTGTGTCTCTGCGGTAAAGGCTCCTGTACCCACTGGGATCAAGCGACCAACGATGATGTTCTCTTTAAGACCTTCAAGTGGATCTGCCTTGCCGCTAACCGCAGCTTCGGTAAGAACCCGAGTTGTCTCTTGGAACGATGCCGCTGAGAAGAACGAACGTGTTTGCAGTGAAGCTTTGGTGATACCCAATAGAACTGGTGTACCAACCGCCGGCTTACGACCATCAGCAACCAAACGCTCATTGAGTTCATCAAAATCGATCGTATCAATGTTTTCTTCTTTGATCAGACCTGAATCACCTGGATCGGTAATCTCAACTTTTTGCAACATCTGACGAACAATCGTTTCGATGTGCTTATCGTTGATGCCCACACCCTGCAAACGGTAAACCTCTTGAATTTCATTCACGAGGTAACGTGCAAGTTCTTCAACACCTTTAATTGCCAAGATGTCGTGTGGAGCTGGGTTGCCATCCAAGATGTACTCACCACGCTCAATTGGATCGCCCTCTTGCAGATGGAACGGCTTACCTTTTGGAATAAGGTATTCCGCTGGCTCCATTGTCTCATCTGTCGGCTCGATAACAATACGACGCTTGTTCTTGTAGTCACGACCGAAACGAATGGTCCCGTCAATCTCAGCGATAATCGCATGATCTTTTGGACGACGCGCTTCAAACAATTCCGCAACCCGTGGCAAACCACCGGTAATGTCTTTTGTTTTCGCACTTTCAAGAGGCACACGCGCAATAACGTCACCAGGGTTCACTTTTGAACCAGGCTCTGCAGCAATAACCGCATCCACAGAAAGCAGATAACGAGCGTCGCCACCACGATCAAGCTTAGTAATCTTGCCGTCTTTGCCCATAATGGTCAAAGCAGGTTTGAGATGATCACCACGTGGGTTCGAACGCCAGTCAATAACCAAACGCTTCGTAAAGCCTGTGGCCTCGTCTGTTTGTTCAGAAACAGATGCACCATCAACCAGATCTTCAAACCCGATTTCGCCGCCAACTTCAGAAAGAATTGGACGAACATATGGATCCCACTCAGCAACACGCTGACCGGCATTAATGCTGTCACCAACTTCAACTTTAAGCGTTGAACCGTAAGGCACTTTATGGTGTCCAAGTTCAGCACCGTCATCACCAGTAATCACAAGCTGCAAAGAGCGGCTCATGTTCACCAATTTGCCGTCACTGTCTTTGGCAACGTTACCGTTGCGGAAGGACACTTTACCTGTGTGGTTGGCCTCGATGAACGAACTATCAACAACCTGCGCGGTGCCGCCAATGTGGAACGTACGCATGGTCAACTGAGTACCAGGCTCACCAATTGACTGCGCAGCGATAACGCCAACAGCCTCACCCATATTAACCGGTGTACCACGTGCAAGGTCACGACCATAACACGCGCCACAAACGCCGTGGCGCTGCTTACATGTTAGAACCGAACGGATTTTGACTGAGTTGACTTTGCCTTCTTCAACACGATCAGCATCTGCCTCATCCATCAATACGCCCTTCTTAACCAGCACTTCGCCAGTTTTAGGGTGCACAATGTCTTCTGCAGACGTACGACCAAGAATTCGGCTACCAATTGAAGCGATAATGTTACCACTATCGATAATTGGCGTCATTGTGAGACCTTCTTCAGTGCCACAATCCCAAGCGGTAATGATACAATCCTGCGCTACGTCAACCAAACGACGGGTCAAGTAACCCGAGTTCGCTGTCTTCATCGCAGTATCAGCCAAGCCCTTACGTGCACCGTGGGTCGAGTTAAAGTACTCGTTAACGGTCAGGCCTTCTTTAAAGTTAGAGATAATTGGTGTTTCAATGATGCCGCCATCAGGACGAGCCATCAAACCACGCATACCTGCGAGCTGCTTCATTTGAGCTGGTGAACCACGAGCACCTGAGTGAGCCATCATGTAAACCGAGTTAATCGGTTTTTGACGACCAGTCTCTTCATCCATCTGTACAGAGGAAATCCGAGCCATCATCTCGTCAGCAACCTTGTCACCACATTTGGCCCAAGCATCAACAACTTTGTTGTACTTTTCGCCTCGCGTGATCAAACCATCATTGTACTGCTGCTCAAACTCTTCCACTTGATGACGCGTGTCATCAACGATTTTCGCCTTAGTATCAGGGATAACCATGTCATCCTTACCAAACGAAATACCGGCTTTACAAGCATGGCGGAAACCAAGATCCATAACTTGGTCACAGAAAATGACAGTCTCTTTTTGACCACAACCACGGTAAACCGTGTCGATCAATTTAGAGATCATTTTCTTCGTCATCAGCTGGTTACAAGCTTCAAACGGCACTTTGTCGCTCTTTGGCAAAAGCTGTGCAATCATCATACGACCCGGTGTGGTTTCGTGAATCTGATTATACGAATTGCCTTCTTCATCAACGGTCGTAAAGCGACCTTTGATTTTTGTGTGAAGCGTAATGATACCGCGTGACAGAGCGTGCTCGATTTCGCCCATAGAAGCAAAGGCCATGCCCTCACCTGGTTCGTTATCTGACGCAAGCGACAAATAGTATAGACCAAGAACGATATCTTGTGATGGCACGATGATCGGTTGACCGTTAGCTGGGTGCAAGATGTTGTTTGTGGACATCATCAAAACACGTGCTTCCAATTGCGCTTCCAAAGAAAGCGGCACGTGGACAGCCATTTGGTCACCGTCAAAGTCGGCGTTAAACGCAGCACAAACCAACGGGTGAAGCTGAATAGCTTTGCCTTCGATCAATGTAGGTTCAAACGCTTGAATGCCCAAACGGTGCAATGTTGGCGCACGGTTCAACATCACTGGGTGCTCACGAATAACTTCGTCCAAGATATCCCACACTTCGGGACGTTCTTTTTCAACGAGCTTCTTTGCTTGCTTCACAGTTGTTGAAAGGCCTTTTGCTTCAAGGCGCGAATAGATGAATGGCTTGAACAACTCAAGCGCCATCTTCTTCGGCAAACCACACTGGTGCAGTTTCAACTCAGGACCAACGGTAATAACCGAACGACCAGAATAATCGACCCGCTTACCAAGCAAGTTCTGACGGAAGCGACCCTGCTTACCTTTAAGCATGTCTGAAAGTGACTTCAACGGACGCTTGTTCGCACCAGTAATGGTACGGCCACGACGACCATTGTCGAACAACGCATCAACAGATTCCTGCAACATCCGCTTTTCGTTGCGGATGATGATGTCAGGCGCACGAAGCTCCATCAAACGTTTCAAACGGTTGTTCCGGTTGATTACCCGACGGTAAAGATCGTTCAAATCTGACGTCGCAAATCGGCCGCCATCCAGAGGCACCAATGGGCGCAACTCAGGTGGAATAACCGGCACAACAGTCATAATCATCCACTCAGGACGGTTGCCTGAAACGATGAACTGCTCGACAACTTTCAAGCGCTTGCCCAATTTCTTAGGCTTAAGCTCAGTAGTTGCTTCTGCGATTTCGACACGAAGTTGAGCGGCTAACTTTTCCAAGTCAAGCGAAGCCAACATTTCGCGAATGGCTTCCGCACCAATCATCGCCGTAAAGCTATCAGCGCCATATTCATCTTGGGCGTCGATAAACTCTTCTTCAGTGATCAGTTGGTTGACAGAGAACGGGCTAAGACCCGGCTCAATCACCACATAGTGCTCGAAATAAAGCACGCGCTCAACATCCTTCAACGTCATATCGAGCAATAGCGCAATACGAGATGGAAGTGATTTCAAAAACCAAATGTGCGCAACAGGTGCAGCCAATTCGATGTGGCCCATGCGCTCACGACGAACCCGCGACAAGGTGACTTCAACGCCACACTTTTCACAGATCACGCCTTTGAACTTCATGCGCTTATATTTGCCGCAAAGACATTCATAGTCTTTTTGCGGGCCAAATGTGCGGGCACAAAATAGGCCGTCACGCTCTGGCTTAAACGTACGATAGTTGATCGTTTCTGGCTTTTTAATTTCACCAAAAGACCAGCTCAGAATTTTCTCAGGGCTAGCAATGTTGATCTTAACCTGATCAAAAACTTGCGCCTGAGCCTGCGGATTGAAAAGATCCATAACTTGATGGTTCAATTTCGTATCTCCTATGTTGCAGGTGGGGCTGGACGTCTCCATACCCCATTTAAACCTGCGGAAAAATTAAGCGATTGATGATGCTGCGCGAATTATTCTGCAGCTTCCGTAGACTGATCTTGTTCGATCTGATCTTGCGGTTCATCATCCTCAAATTCATCTTCAGCCGCAGTGCTCAATTCAACATTGAGCCCCAAGGATCTGATTTCTTTGACCAACACGTTAAAGCTTTCCGGAATACCGGCCTCAAACGTGTCATCGCCCCGAACGATTGCTTCGTAGACTTTCGTCCGCCCTGCAACGTCATCCGATTTCACTGTGAGCATTTCTTGAAGCGTATAAGCTGCGCCGTAAGCTTCAAGGGCCCAAACTTCCATCTCACCAAAGCGCTGACCACCAAACTGAGCTTTACCACCAAGCGGCTGCTGGGTAACAAGCGAGTATGGCCCAATGGAACGCGCGTGGATCTTATCGTCCACCATGTGTCCGAGTTTGAGCATGTAAATGTACCCAACGGTCACATCACGGTCGAACTCTTCACCTGTACGTCCATCGATCAAACGAGATTGACCAGAGGCCTCAAGCCCTGCCTGTTCAAGCATCGTCACAATGTCTGCTTCCTTCGCACCATCAAATACTGGTGTTGCGATTGAAACGCCTTTGGTGCCCAAATACTCAGACAAACGAACAACACTGTCGTCATCAAGGTCTTGAATGTAGTCATCATTCGTATAGAGCGCATTTAGCTCTTCACGAAGTGGCGCCACATTGTTCTGCCCTTCACGCTTATAAGTGTCGTACATTGCGCCAATTTTGCGGCCCATGCCCGCGCAAGCCCAACCAAGGTGCGTTTCCAAGATTTGACCAACGTTCATCCGGCTTGGCACGCCAAGTGGGTTCAAAACGATGTCAACTGGCGTACCGTCTGCCAAGTGAGGCATATCTTCAACAGGCATAATGCGAGACACCACACCTTTGTTGCCGTGACGGCCAGCCATCTTATCACCAGACTGGATTTTACGCTTCGTCGCAACAAAGACTTTAACCATCTTCATTACGCCCGGTGGCAATTCATCACCACGCTGTAGCTTATCAACCTTGTCAATGAAACGCTGTTCAAGCTGCTTACGGCTGTCTTCATACTGGCCTTGCAATGCTTCAATTTCAGACATCACATGGTCATCATCAACAGCAAACTGCCACCACTTAGAACGGGGCTGGCTTTCAAACACAACGTCATTCAACTTTGTGCCAGCAACATAGCCTTTAGGGCCAGCAGTTGCTTCTTTGCCGAACAACATTTCTTTCAAGCGCGCATAAACGTTACGATCAAGAATTGACTGTTCGTCATCCCTATCTTTCGCCAAACGTTCAATTTCTTCGCGCTCAATTGCCATCGCACGTTCATCTTTATCGATACCGTGGCGGTTGAACACACGCACTTCAATCACTGTACCCGCATCCCCAGGAGGAACACGCAATGATGTGTCACGCACGTCCGAAGCTTTTTCACCAAAGATCGCTCGCAAAAGCTTCTCTTCTGGTGTCATTGGGCTTTCACCTTTTGGTGTGATTTTACCCACCAAAATGTCGCCCGCTTCAACGTCCGCACCGATGTGTACGATACCAGCTTCGTCAAGGTTTTTCAGCGCTTCTTCTGAAACGTTTGGAATATCGCGTGTGATTTCCTCAGGACCCAATTTGGTATCCCGCGCCATCACTTCGAATTCTTCCAAGTGAACAGAGGTAAAGACGTCGTCTTTCACAATGTTCTCAGAAAGAAGGATTGAATCCTCATAGTTGTAGCCATTCCAAGGCATAAACGCGACGAGCACGTTACGGCCAAGCGCCAAATCGCCCATATCTGTTGATGGACCATCAGCAATCGTATCCCCCGCATCAACATGATCACCTACAACGACCAAAGGACGCTGGTTGATACATGAAGACTGGTTGGAACGCTGGAACTTCATCAAGGTGTAAATGTCCACACCAGACTTAGAAGCATCAGTTTCTTGCGTTGCACGAATAACGATACGTGTCGCATCGACCTGATCAACGATACCTGGACGCTTAGCAACAATCGCCGCACCTGAATCGCGTGCCACAACAGCTTCCATGCCCGTACCGACAAACGGTGCCTGTGCACGAAGCAATGGCACAGCTTGGCGCTGCATGTTCGAACCCATCAAAGCACGGTTCGCATCATCGTTTTCCAAGAATGGAATTAGCGAAGCCGCAACCGAAACAACCTGTTTCGGAGAAACGTCCATCAAGTCAATCGCTTCGCGAGGTGTCAAAGACACTTCACCAGCATGACGTGATGTCACAAGTTCGTTTTCAAATGATGCGTCGTCATTAAGCTTAGCATTCGCCTGCGCAACGTTGTATTTTGCTTCTTCCATTGCTGAAAGATAAACAACATCGTCAGTCACTTTGCCGTCGACAACCTTACGATATGGCGCTTCAATAAAGCCATATTTGTTGACCCGAGCAAACGTAGCCAAAGAGTTGATCAAACCAATGTTTGGACCCTCTGGAGTTTCAATCGGACAGATACGACCATAGTGCGTTGTATGTACGTCACGTACTTCAAAACCAGCACGCTCACGTGTCAAACCACCAGGGCCAAGCGCTGAAAGACGACGCTTATGCGTAATCTCTGAAAGCGGGTTGGTCTGATCCATGAACTGTGAAAGCTGTGATGAACCAAAGAATTCACGTACTGCAGCTGCAGCTGGTTTCGCGTTGATCAAATCCTGAGGCATCACTGTGTCGATTTCAACAGATGACATACGCTCTTTGATCGCACGTTCCATGCGCAACAAGCCAAGACGGTAATGGTTTTCCATCAACTCGCCAACTGAACGCACACGACGGTTGCCAAGGTTATCGATATCATCGATATCGCCCTTGCCATCGCGCAAGTTGACCAATGTACGGACAACTTCAACAATATCTTCTTTGCGCAGAACGCGAACAGTGTCTTCACACTCCATGTCCAAACGCATATTCATTTTCACACGGCCAACCGCAGAAAGGTCATAACGCTCAGAATCAAAGAACAATGATTCAAACATTGCTTCAGCAGTTTCGATGGTGGGCGGCTCACCCGGACGCATCACGCGGTAGATGTCAAACAAGGCATCTGCACGAGATTCGTTTTTGTCCAACGCCAAAGTGTTGCGCAAATATGCACCAACATTCACGTGGTCAATGTCAAGAACCGGAACAGCCTCAAAGCCAGCTTCTACAAGCTTAGCCAAATTCGCATCATCAAGTTCGTCACCAGCTTCAAGATAAATCTCGCCAGTTTCATCATTGATCAGATCTTCAGCAACGTAAGATCCGAACAGGTCAGCATCTTCCACCAAAACGTGGGTCATGCCGCCTTCGTGTAGCTTTTTCGCTGCACGTGCTGACATTTTTTTGCCAGCTTCATGCACCACATCGCCAGTATCGGCATCAATGATGTCTGCGACTGGTTTCGTGCCACGTACTTTTTCCCAATCGAATGGCTGACGCCAGCCACCATTGGCACGCTCATAAGTGACCGTGTTGTAATATGTATCAAGAATTTCCTCTGCATCCATACCCAAAGCTTTGAGCAAAGACGTTACAGGGATCTTGCGACGACGGTCGATGCGGGCATAAACAACGTCTTTCGCGTCAAATTCGATATCGAGCCAAGAGCCACGGTAAGGAATGATACGCGCAGCAAACAAAAGTTTGCCTGAAGAGTGAGATTTACCTTTATCGTGATCAAAGAACACACCAGGTGAACGGTGCATTTGAGAAACGATAACACGCTCGGTGCCGTTGACCACGAATGTACCGTTGCCGGTCATAAATGGCATGTCGCCCATGTAGACATCTTGTTCTTTGATGTCTTTAACGGATTTTGCGCCTGTTTCTTCGTCGATTTCAAATACGATCAAACGAAGTGTGACCTTCAAAGGCGCTGCAAATGTCATGTCACGCTGGCGACACTCATCAACATCATACTTAGGTTGTTCAAATTCATAAGACACAAAGTCCAAAGACGCTGTGTTTGCAAAATCAGAAATTGGAAATACTGATTTAAATACGGATTGAAGACCTTCGTCACCACGACCGCCTTCAGGCGCGTCTACGATCAAAAACTGATCATATGATGCTTTTTGAACTTCAATTAGGTTTGGCATTTCGATGACTTCTCGAATGCTGCCAAAGGATTTGCGTACTTTACGACGACCTTGATAGTTGGTGGTCATGCCCGCTCCTATGTTTTGAAATGCTTTAAGGGCAACTGTCCAGAATACCGACAATCAGCCGTCGGTACTCGGGACATCTGCCCTATTGTTTGTTTACCGCAACTTCGTCCGCCAGATGTAACGGACCAGTTTTTATTCGCTCATTACGCAGAGCGAAAGGAAGCGGCGCGGCGCTTATACCGCGCCACTTCCAAAGACTTACTTAAGCTCGACGCCAGCGCCAGCAGCTTCAAGTTTAGCTTTAAGCTCTTCAGCTTCAGCTTTTGAAACGCCTTCTTTGACAGCTTTAGGTGCACCTTCAACAAGGTCTTTAGCTTCTTTCAAGCCAAGACCAGTGATTGCGCGAACTTCTTTAATCACGTTGATTTTCTTGTCGCCTGCAGAAGCAAGAATTACGTCGAATTCTGTTTGCTCTTCAGCAGCCGCACCAGCGTCACCACCAGCAGCAGCAGCAACAGCTACTGGAGCAGCGGCAGAAACGCCCCATTTTTCTTCCAACATTGTTGAAAGCTCAGAAGCTTCCAAAACAGTTAGAGCAGATAGATCGTCAACGAGCTTTGCTAGATCAGCCATTGTATTTTCCTTATATATTTCAATTCGAACTGTGGTTGTTATGCGAAGGCGCTATGCCGCTTCGCCCTTTGTAGAATATGCTGAGATAACTCGAGCAATTTGCCCGCCAGGTGCATTGAGAATTGCGGCGATATTTGTTGCAGGCTGTTTAACCAGACCAGCAAGTTTCGCACGAAGTTCATCAAGACTTGGAAGTTCAGCCAATGCCGCGACTTGTGTAGAGTCGAGTTTGGTTTCACCCATCGCGCCACCAAGAATAACGTACTTGTCGTTAGCCTTAGCGAACTTGGCAGAAATCTTTGCTGCCGTGATTGGATCTTCCGCATAAGTTAGAACTGTTGGACCGGTGAGGAACTCACCAAAGTCCGCGATTTCAGCATTTTCAAGAGCGAGCTTGGCAAGGCGGTTCTTCGCAACTTTAACTTGGCCACCAGCTTGTTTCATCTGCACGCGCAGATCTTCCATTTTGGCGACTGTTAAGCCTGAATAATGAGCTACTACGACAGAACCAGACGCGTTAAACGCATCTTGCAATGACGATACCAGCTCTCGCTTTTCCGCTTTATCCACTGCTTCTCTCCACTAATGATTCAAGGAATGTCCTTAAACCGCTTCAGTTTTGATGCTTTGCCTGCCTAAATAACATCAGATCAGCCAAAGCAACGGTGAAATGCCTGCCAACCTGAAATGACCAAACAAAGCTTGGGCAAAACTGGTTTGTTCGAACCGAAACATCCTTTACCCATTCGGGTGAATTCTTTTTCGATTGTCACGCCGTCTATTGTTGGCTGGTCTATTAAGTCCCCTCTTGGGAACGCCTACAGTCTCGGACAGGTCTTAATCCAAATCTCTCAATTCAAGAGACTTGAAATCGGGTGATTAAAACCACCCGAATTCTTTTGTGTGAGCACCAAAGTGCTCGTCTACTTTTCAGCCTTAAGCTTGAACAGTAGACACATCAACATGAACACCAGGGCCCATTGAAGATGTAAGTGCAACACGCTGAATGTACGTGCCTTTTGCGCCAGCTGGTTTAGCTTTTTGAACCGCGTCAGCAAAAGCCTTCACGTTCTCAGCCAATTGGGCTGCATCAAATGATGCTTTGCCAACACCAGCGTGCAAAATACCAGCTTTCTCAACGCGGAACTCAACTGAACCAGCTTTTGCAGATTCAACAGCTGTTTTCACGTCAGGTGTCACTGTGCCCACTTTAGGGTTTGGCATTAGGTTACGAGGACCCAAAACTTTACCCAAGCGACCAACAAGTGGCATCATATCTGGCGTGGCAATGCAGCGGTCAAAATTGATGTTGCCTTTAAGCACTTCATCAACAAGATCTTCTGCACCAACAACATCAGCACCAGCAGCTTTCGCTTCGTCAGCTTTTGCATCACGTGCAAAAACAGCCACACGAACTGAACGGCCTGTGCCGTTTGGAAGTGCGACAACACCACGAACCATTTGGTCAGCGTGACGTGGGTCAACACCCAAGTTAATTGCAACTTCAATGGTTTCATCAAACTTTGCAGTTGCATTGCTTTTTACAAGCGCAATTGCGTCGTCCAATGTGTAGAGCTTTTTACGGTCAACAGCTTCACGAGCAGCGACAGAACGTTTACCAATTTTAGCCATTCTGATTACCCCTGAACCTCAAGACCCATAGCGCGAGCTGAACCTGCGATTTGTGCCATCGCTGCTTCAATTGTGTGCGCATTCAAGTCTGCCATTTTCTTTTCTGCGATTTCGCGCAACTGGTCTTGCGAAATAGAACCCGCAACTTCGTGACCAGGCTTTTGTGAACCTTTAGGCAAGCCCAAAGCTTTCAACAAGAAGAAGCTCACAGGAGGTTGCTTCATTGTATAGGTGAAGCTTTTGTCTGCAAAAATGGTAATTGTCACCGGAATCGGTGAACCTTTTTCCAGTTCCTGAGTTGCTGCGTTGAAACCCTTACAGAATTCCATGATGTTCAAACCACGTTGACCCAAAGCTGGACCAATCGGGGGTGACGGCGAGGCTGCGCCTGCCGGCACTTGGAGCTTCAAATAGCCCTCAATCTTTTTTGCCATTTTGTTGCCTTTTCAATTGCGTCTGCACCATGCAGACATTCACAACAGCGTGGTACAAGGTTTAATGCGCTGATTTGGCTAACCAGCACCCTCTCCCACACACATATAATGGTTAGGCTTTTTCAACCTGACCATATTCCAATTCAACCGGGGTAGCCCGACCGAAAATAGAAACTTCAACTTTAAGACGCGCGCGTTCTTCATCAACCTCTTCAACCACACCGTTGAAGCTGGCAAATGGACCGTCCGACACCCGAACGCTCTCACCAACTTCAAAGCTGATTGAGGGTTTAGGCCGCTCAACGCCTTCTTGTACCTGATGCAAAATTGAATTTGCTTCGGTTTCCGAAATTGGGATCGGCTTATGCTCAGACCCCAAAAAGCCAGTTACCTTTGGCGTATTCTTAATCAGGTGAAATGTTTCGTCCGTCAGTTCCATTTTAACAAGAACATAGCCGGGAAAGAATTTGCGCTCTGCGTCAACCTTGCGGCCACGGCGCACTTCAACAACTTTTTCAGTTGGAACAAGCACATCATCAAAGAGATGATCAAGGCCAGAAGCCACAATCTTTTCTTTGATTGACTCGGCGACTTTGCGCTCGAAGTTTGAATAAGCCTGGACGATATACCAGCGTTTTGCCATCAGTAAAAAACCTAACCGTTCACTTATTAAGGCTTAGCCAATGCTAAGCAGCAACCCTACAAACCAAGCTACAACTTGATCCGCCGCCAAAAAGAACACACTTGCCAATGTCACCATGATCAAAACCATGATTGTTGAAACCATCGTTTCGTTACGGGTCGGCCATACGACCTTTGCAACTTCCGAACGGACTTGCTGCAAAAATGTGAACGGATTTGTCCGAGCCATAAAATTCCCTTGAGTTTCAACACGAAACCTGTGTCCGTGTGCCCATAACCAAATAGCCGCGCGAGTCGCCCGCACGGCTGGAAGTGGTGTAATAAACCTTAAGAAATCAAAACGCAACCCCTTTTGGCACACCATAATTCGCTTTGGACTGCGCCGAATGAGAAGGATGAGTTCTTTATATAGGTTTTGCACCGAACTATTCAAGTTGGTTCCATGAAAACCGAAAGAATAGCGCTAAAGCAATCGAGCCTTAATCAACCCGCGCAACGAATTGCCAACATAGATCGATTTAGCCCCAATCAAATCACCCGCCAGCAAAACCTGTTCGCGAGCCTTGCCTGTCGCCAGCAGCTCTTGGCGCAAGATACCGGGCAACAATCCAGATGATAGAGGCGGTGTTACCAACCCCTCACCCAAATCAACAAATATATTGGTGATAGTGCCTTCGCATACTTCTTGACGCTCGTTGAGCACAATCACTTCATCCACACCTGCAACCAAATCTGCCCGCAACTTGTTATAAAGTGCGCGCTTCGTCGTTTTGATCTGCAACCAAGGATCATCCGAACGCACTTGCTCTTGAGCAAAAGAAACAGCCCAAACCACATCAGGTGCCAATGGAACAAAATCCCAAGTTTCGATTTGCACGTCATTTTCCGACCCAACAGACAGCCGAATACGTTGCGGTCCATCTCGTTTAATAACCGACAAAATGCCATCAATGTTGCCTGCGCGAAATCCGACCTGTTCACAGCCGCGCTTCAGCCTCGCCAAATGCAAGTCCAACCGATGAACGCCTTGGTCTGGCGTCCACAGCATAGTCTCAAAAACTCTTAAATCGCTTTGAGCTTGGTCGCGAAGCGCGCTTTCCATAATGCCTCTTCATATTCTGAAACCGCAGTGCTGTCATAAACCACACCACCGCCAACATTTAGCGTGACGAGATCGTTCTCAACCAACAATGTACGGATAGCTACATTAAACTCAGACCGCCCATCTGGTGCCCACCAACCAATGGTGCCACAATAAATGTCGCGCGGCCATGGTTCCAAATCATTGATAATTTCCATCGCCCTGATCTTTGGAGCACCCGTAATTGAGCCACATGGGAACAGTGCCTGCAAAACACCCCCCAGAGAAATGTCAGCCTTTAGCTGCCCCTGAACCAAACTCGTCATTTGATGCACGGTAGCAAAACTCTCGACGTGAAACAGTTCCGGCACCTTCACAGAACCAATCGTGCTAATCCGGGACAAGTCGTTGCGCATCAAATCAACAATCATCAAATTCTCGGCTCGATTTTTCTCATCCTGCGCCAAAAACGCCTTGCGTTGGCCATCTTCAATTGAATCGTCAGATCGCGGCTGCGTCCCTTTCATCGGTCGCGTTTCAATTTGCCCACCGCCCGTTGTTCTGAAGAACAATTCCGGCGACCGAGATAGTATGCCTGGCAAACCATTTTGATAAATCTGCACGCCATACCGAACGGGTTGGATCTGCGCCAATGCAGCATAAAGCCCCTCAAGGTCTCCGTCGTAGAGGCCATCTATCGGAAAGGTCAGATTGGCCTGATAAATATCACCGGCCTCAATATAGTTATGAACTACATCGAACGCTCGGTCATAGTCGTCCGCTTTCCATCGAGGTTCTAAATGATCAAGTGCGCCTTTTCCGTTAGGCAGAACGGCTTCTTCGCAAACTTCATAAACCCCAAACTGCAACAATGGCAGCCTACGGTTTTCGGGCAAGCGATGATGCAAGCATTGTTCCAGCGCATATCCAAACTCGTAACTGGCATAGCCAACTACCCAATTGCCACTGGCACATGCTTCGTCCAACGCCACCAACGCAGCAGGCACTTCTGCCAATTGATTTGCTTGAATAGTTTTGATCGGATCACGAAAGCGCTGGGCGCGTCCATTTGGTCCATGATCAAATTGAAGATGCATCTAAGTTTTCCAATGGCCGTAGCTTTCCTACGCCCCTTCTATTGTCCCGCCACACATAGTTGCAAGCGATACATATGTCGAACAATTAGAACTTCCGTTTTGATCAAAACAGCGCAATTGCAGGTAAATGTGGTGCAACAAGATATGCAAATCCAATCACAACTGGGTAGGCAAAAGCAAAACGGAGGGTTAGTCCGTTGCTCACTTCTGGCGCGCGCCAAAGCAAAACCAATGCAATCGGAAAAAGCACGAAAAGGTAAAGAGGATTGGAAAAATTAATCCCAAGACTGAAGAACCCCATGATACAGGCAACAGTTACGCCAAATTTCACATTTCTGATGAAGTCGTCGCTTTTCCAAACACCGTAAAGTCCAACCGGGAAAAACACCAATACCCAGGCAATAACCAGTATCTTGCTGGCGTACCATTGATCAGTGTTTTCTTGTGATGCTGGATTTTCCATAAAGTCCAATGCTCCCGTTGCGAGCGGGAGTAAATCCACTCCTTGTTCACCCGTCAACCGGCAAACAAGGAGTGCACACAATTGTATGCCCTAACGAACAGGCGTGCCCGCAAAGCATCCAAGCGTATAAGGATACTCATCCGTTAGGTGATAATGATAGATTTCCTGCTCTACACCGTCCCAATTTACGGTCTCTGTGTGGCCATGACAGGCATCAAGATCGTCATTATCCAAATGCATTCCGCCAACTCCCTTGGTTCCATAGATGCCAAACCCGTCCAGCGCATATCCCACCAATCCAGAATGACCACTCTTGGTTGGATCGCGTTCGACCATGCAGTCAGACCCGTTGTGGTAATGATATTGGCCGCGCCGTTCTGGATGGCCGCCACAATCGTCCTGAATTTCATGAGCAGGCGCATCATCACCACGTGCATCTAACGCATTGAATATTGCCGCTCCGGTTAAAGCCACGCCGATCATTCCCATCGGCACACAGCTCGCTTGACCCTCAACCTTCGGATAGGCAGGTAGTTGCAAATCAATCCGCTGAGTTTGAATTGAATTTGGGTTTCGATCGTATTTGAAGGCGTCATCGCTGCGCTTCACCGGAAAACTACCCGTTGTGTGCGACGGCAAATTATTGCTTTTCACAATGCGCGCGTTCCCGCTTACAGAGACTGTCAGCGCGGCGTTGGACCACCCAACAGCACCATCTACAGTTGGCTTGAGGTCAGGATACCAATAATCTCCCTTTATCCATGCCCCTGCCCCGCGAGCGCCAGGGGCATTCGGGTTGAACCGTTGTTGGCAAGAAAAGACGTACCCAACCTTAGGAGAAGACGAAACCTGTCCATCACCTACGGGCAGTTTATTGCCATGCCCAAACGAAGGTGCACCCAAAGCAGACAAGGCAAACAAGGTGCCTGAGAATAGTGAAAATGCTTTTTTTGTATTTTTCATGTTCTTTCCTCGTGCCACCCCGGCTGTACAAAAGCTAGGGTACAATAGGCCCGCATGCCAATTAAGCTTTGGCAATCAACATGACATTTTGGAAAGTCTTGGAGAAACTACTTGCACTGCTAAAGCTTCCTGAATTGCCCGTTCAGATTTCGTTCAGGCCCGAACATGCAGTTAGTGCTCATCTTAAAACACAAAACTCAAGGGCAAGAACATGAAACATTCAAAAACACTCGTTTTGGCATTAGCAATCGCTACCACATCACTTCTGCCAAACATGGCATATGCGAAAGACTGGATTGAAAGCGTTCAAATCAGCAAAAACGGGGTCGACATCATTCCGATTGAAGTTCGCTCAAACGGTTCGGGCTACACCAGCATCAAAACAAACAGCCATCGCTTTCTATTTAGCCTTTATGCACGCGCTACCAACGGAGAGCGTATTGTGGGCGCAGCACTAAGCACAAAAACCGCTGAATTCTTTGAAGGACAAGATGCGAGCGAGTGGCGCAAGAAATTCACAGGGCGTGATGTTGGCGCGGGCACTTTGCGCACCTGGAATTCCTCGTTTGATCCAAACGTGCCAGTGTCAAAAATCACATGGATTAACGGATCACCTGTCGACAAGTGTAATGCATTACTTGCACAAAAGCGCCAAAACGGATCGTCCAAAATCGCGGTCCTCAATCAAAAGCAATCAACCACAGCACTTGCCAAGTTCAGCCTTCAAGCGGTAGCGACGAGGAAAATCAGAGCAAAAAACAACAGCTGGGATTATGGCAATTCCGATACTGAACGCGCATATTTAAGCTACTCTGTATCAGTATCTTGCCTGCCGAACACGTTGGGCGGCAAAATAAGCAACTAATGCGACCAAACAATCTGTGCGCTGGGTGTACTCCAGTGCGCAGCCGACGCATAGCAGCGCTTGTTCACAACAAACACCGCACATATTCAAACCAACAATTTCAATGATTTAAATGGCAGGGGCGGAGAGACTCGAACTCACGACCCTCGGTTTTGGAGACCGATGCTCTACCAACTGAGCTACACCCCTGCATAAGCGACGAAAGCCGCTGGCAAGGGTCTAATGCCAACAGCGATTTGTTTCAAGTGCTTTATCGCAGTTTTGTTCTAAATTTGTAGCACAATTGGTTTCAACATAAATAAAAGCCCCAAAAACCCCGTAGCCCAAACCATCGATCTTCCCCATGGCACAGCGGCTAAATAGAATCCAAGATAGAATATGCGCGCAAATACAAACAGCTGTGCACCCAAGATGGCGTCGCCCAGCACGTTGGGATCTATCAACAGATTAGTGACAGCCAGAGCAAGAAAGATCGGCATACTCTCCTGCAAATTGTTAAATGCTCGAGATGCTCTCTGACCAACAATCGGCAACTCGGGCAAATCATCACGCGAGCCCACATAACGCGTCACCCCAATCTGGGGAATGCGGATAAGGCTGGGCAGGAATAAGTGGATGAAATAAACAGCTATCGCAGAAATAATCCAAAAGAACATTGAAGCCTCCATTTTGCTTTCCTACGCACAATTTGCCAACAAGGTATGAATTTCAATTCCCTTAAAAGGAATTGAGTTCTACAATTTGTGGCACAAGAATACCCCTATGGAGCACAATACAATGAACAGCTTTGGTCAAATATTAAGCACACAGCGAAAGTCACGCGGTGTTAGCCAGCATCGTCTGGCCAACGAGATCGAGACCACGCAGCGCCACCTATCATTTTTGGAAACTGGTCGTTCTCGACCAAGTAGAGAAATGATCATTCGCTTGAGCGAAGCTATGAAACTGCCCCACAATCAACGTGGCGAGCTTTTCACCGCAGCGGGCTTCACGTCCCCTTATAAAACGCGGAATCTTGATAGTAGAAGTATCCGCCAAACCATTGAACTCTTGGAAAAATACGTTTTGTCCAATTGGCCTTACCCTGGTTTGATTATGGATCCAGAGATGAACATTTTAAGTTTCAACAAAAGTGCCAAAACACTGTTCATGTTGCCAGACATCACCAATGGCACAGTCAATATTTATGATGTTTTGCTCAGCAATGGTTTCATGGATCGCGTTCAAAACTGGGAAGAGCTGAGTTGGGCGGTTTACTTACGCTTAAGACGCCAAGCCCAAAAGCATCCGCAGTTCATACAAAAACTGGAAAGCTTTGAAGCCGCGGGCCTGTTCGACGACGCCATCAAGCGCCTCGCCCACACAAGCGAGGTCCCTCCATTCATTCCAATTATGATGGAATTTGAGGATGGTACGTGCCTGCAATTCACTTCAATCGAAGCCGGACTTTCAACCGTGCATGACGACATTCTATCCGGCATTTCAATTGAGATGGTCTTGCCACTTAATGATGAAAGCGACCGATTGATGCGCTAGCACGCTATCGATCAAACGGTCCCTTATCAAAACGAGCATCAGCAGTTGTCGTGAGTGTTTCTACCCAAAGAATGGCAACGCCATAATCACAAGCCCTGCAAATCCGACAATCCAAACGATTGAGCGCAGCCATGGCACTGCAAAAACATATGCGACAGCATAAACGACTCGCGCACCCAAAAACAGCTCGGCCCCGGCCAAGGCTGCAGTTTCATGCCCTTGCACAATCGACAAGATAGCCAGCGGCAGGAACAAAAATAGACTTTCTTTCAGATTCGTAAGGGCCCGTTCTGCACGCTGCCCAGCAAGTGGCAAGGAAGGCAAATCATCGCGACTGCCAACATAACGGTTTAGGCCAATCTGCGAAAACCGCACAATTGCCGGTGCAAAAAGCTGCACAAAATAGAGCGCGAGCACCACCAAAATCATATTAATCATAACGAATCTTCTCCGGTACCTATCCAGTTTCACCAAAGCCCACAATCCGCTTCATTACATAGATAAATGGGCCACCTATCATCCTAAACCTAAAACAGCTTCAAAGGGAGCGGCGATTGGCAGAATAGTAGACCATTTGCGCACAACTCAAGCGACAATAATTTTTGCTTGGATGTCCTATTTTTTAAACAAAACCAAATATTGCCGGCAATTTTTCGGTCTACTGACAAATCGCATATTTAAAAACTCATACTCGAGAGGAATACTATGTTGATTTCACATTGGCGAAAAATCGGACTAGTTGCCGCGCTTTCGTTCTCAGCGTTTTCCACCGCCACATATGCGTCAGATCCAAATGGATCCCGCTACGACAACTGGGCGCAAAACGCAGTTTGGCTTAACCATTATGGTCGTTACACAGATGGCGGTTGGGTTTCGTCTAAATATCCACGTATGTTTGGCGATATAAACGGGGATGGCATGCAAGATGTTGTCGCATTTGGTGAAACAGGTGTCTATGTGGGCATTTCCAACGGCACGTCTTTTATCCACGATTCAACTGTTTGGGTAAGCCAATTTGGCTATGCTGAAGGTTGGCGTGTCGGCACCGATCCTCGCTTTACCGCAGATATGAATGGGGATGGTAAAGATGATCTGGTCGGATATGGAAGCGATGGGGTTTATGTGGCCATTTCAACTGGCACATCCTTCAATGCTGCCACGAAATGGACCGCGCAGTTTGCCAGTTCTGTTTGGCCAAACACCAACTGGATTCGCACCCTTGGAGATGTGAACGGTGATGGGCTGCCCGATGCTGTTGGTTTCGGCACTGATGGCGTTTATGTTGGTTTGGGAAACCCAACCAGTTCAAAATTTGACGACGCCACTCGCTGGATCAACAATTACGGCACCGATCAAGCTTGGAATACAACGGAATATACCCGCCTACTTGCCGATGTGAACGGCGATGGAAAAGACGATATTATCGGCTACGGCATCCAAGGCACTTACGTGTCCCTTGCTCAAACCAACAACACATTCAATGCCGCTAGCTTGGTTTTGGCCAATTTTGGTTCGGATCAGACTTGGAACAACACGGACCATCTGCGCACGGCGGCCGATGTCAATGGCGACGGAAAGGCTGATATTGTTGGCTTCAACGCCCCCGGCATGCAAGTCGCACTCGCTGAAGGGCAAGATCAAGCCATCACTTATACCAGCGCAGCACAATGGGTGAATGATTTCGGCTCCAACCAAGCTTGGGTTGTCGGTGAAAGTCCGCGCTTCATGGTCGACGTGAACGGCGACGGTCGCCCTGAACCCGCCGGATACGGTTATTACGGCGTCTATGTGTCCCCCTCCGCATCACTTTATTGTTGTGATGAGGTCAATTTTTTGGACACAGGCTCCAACCCTGCCAACCAACAAGTTGATGGCGCTTGGATTGGGCGCACCTATTTGCCAAAAGCGCAACTGGTTCTCAACCAAGTCAACAACCCAACCACCTGCGCAACCAACCCCACCGACCCCAATCCTGTTGAACCAATTGTTGCCAACAGCACAGGCATTGCACCTTGGAGCACCCAATATTCGGCACGCCTATTCATCAATGCCAATTTCTTCGTCATCCATGATGGCGGGCCATATTCGAACCCTTGCACAACGGCACTCGGCTGGACGATTAGCAACACAACAACCGTTTCCCCGTACGCTCAGGTACACAGTGGCGCAACACAAACAATGGTGTTCTACAAACCCTCAGTTGCGCAGGCCAGTGGCGTTTATGCGGACATTTTGGGCAACAACGCCGTCAGCGCCCAAAGGGACAATATACAAAACGCGATCTCTGGCTTCACGCTGGTCAGCGATGGCGTATTTAACGATCAGTCCTCAGGCATAGATGCCAACAACAACCGTGCCCGCGCCGCGGTTGGCGTTACAAGGGACGGAAAAACACTCATCCTTGCCATCGTCAATAATGGCAATGATGGTGGATCATATCCAAATGGCGGCACAACCCTCAAAGGTTTGGCCGACCTATTGATCAGCAATGGCGCCTACACCGCCCTCACTTTGGACGGCTCAGGTTCGTCACAGCTCATCTTTGCCAACGGCGCAGTCACCTATAAGTCAGTTGGCAGTGACAGCGCTCAAGGCGGCACCCACCAATATCGTCCAGTGCCAATTTTTCTCGGCATTCGATAAACCATTTAACGTCAAACCTGAAAAGGCGGGTCTTAGGATCCGCTTTTTTGCTTTAATGCGATTTTGCCCACAAACGGCGCAAGTGAACAAATCTAACGAGCGTTGGCGCTGTAATCTTCTTTATTTTCCGCACGACTTTTGCCCCAAGGCTGGGCCACGGGGTTACAGTGCAGAAAGCGCGAGGCGAAAAACATCTCTTGCTTGAAAATTAAAAAAGGTGAGACGTTAAACGCCTCGCGCTTGTTGGCCGCAGCTTTTGCACAAAACCTGCCCCGAGGTGCTAAACCCTTCTATCCCCTTACGTGCGCGCAATTTGATGTTTTGTTTTCAAAACTGAAAACCAAATTGCTAGGCTTTCACCCATAATGGCAACATAACCATCAACGACTTACCGCTGCCTTCGGCGTCAGGCTGGACAAGTTTTGGCAAAGCGCCTGCTCAACGTCTGAACAGGCAACCAACACCTTCTCTTTAAGGAAAAAACCCCTCGCCGCCCCCCGTTCGTCAACAAGCTGCGCGGCTTCAAGAAAAGACGGGGTGAGTATGGCATGCGGAGAATGTGCGGGGATAAGTTTTGCTCTTTTTATTGCCGCCGTTGGTCGCTGCGCTCCCGACCCCGGCACCCCCGCCGATTAGTGCTTGTCCATTTAAGCGGCGGTGGGAATGGCTGCTTTGAGCGGTGGATTCAACTGATCGCTGCAACACATGCTTTGAAACGCTCGGCAGGTGTTTCGTAATCGAGCGTTTTTCGAGGTCGTTCGTTGAGCTGTCTGGCGACTGCGCTCAACTT
>Ga0189291_100292_pt1 | contig 25067 bp, 26 predicted proteins | sample UW1redminimetaG_FD_130331 | JGI IMG/M metagenome (GOLD analysis project Ga0189291, IMG submission 130331) | Marine microbial communities from the Costa Rica Dome - UW179B-red mini metaG | ecosystem: Environmental > Aquatic > Marine > Oceanic > Photic zone | place: Costa Rica: the Eastern Pacific... | reverse complement strand
CCTTTTTGCTGCACCTAAAAGAAACTGAATTTAGATTTAATCACAGAAATACTAACTTATATAAAGTACTGCTGACACTTCTTAAAAAAGATCCCATTTAAGACGTTTGCTTCACTAGACCCTAAACAATTAGCTTCTCATACTTCCGGTTTGGATCGAGAGACAAGAAACAGAGATGCAAATTTTGGATCAGCTTCGGAATGGGAAGAAAAACTGATCAACGCCCTTCCCCAAACTTCATTCAGATCGGAACCCGGTGAAAGATTTCGGTATTCTAATATTGGTTATGCCATTCTGGGTTTGGCAATATCCAGAGCTGCAAACAAGCCTTATATACAATTAATTGAAGAAGAAATACTTTCTCCTTTAAATATGACAAATACTTTTTTTGTAGTTCCTGATGAGAAAACTAAAAAGCTTGCAGAAGACATGGCTGGTGGTCCGACTGCGGAGTTAAACTTTCAACTTCCTTTGGATGAACATAATGGGCGGGGATACCGAATTCCTAACGGCGGACTTTATTCTACAATATCAGACTTAACTGAATTTATGAAAGCCTGTATGGGAGAAAGAAAACTGTTGAATCAAGAAAGTTTAGCCATGATTTATTCCACCCAAACTCCAACATCAGGATTAAGAGCCAACTACAGTCTGGGCTTTGATTTATACTCGGATCAGGGAATTAACACCATTGGTCACGGAGGTTCAACCCCCCGCTACTCAGCACATTTCGAATTTGAAAAGGATAGCAAGCATGGGATAATTTTGCTCAGAAATTATAATTTCGGAAATACTAATTTAGATCTCAGATCAAATGGTTTACTCAGAAAACTAAGTACGCTTCAATAACGAGTATATTCATAGTTAAGACTCATTTCCCAAGTTCTATGACGGCTTGCACTGGTTCGATAACTTCGACGCGGAAGGAGGAAATATTTAAATCTATAAGAACATCTCGGATTAGAATTAAACTAGTTTCGAATGATTCAAAGATAAATAATCACCCCATTCAGCAATTGATTTTATAACCGGAATGAGAGTTTTTCCTAATTCCGTTAATGAATATTCTACTCGCAAAGGTGGTTTTTTATGATATACTTCCCTGCAGATGATACCATCATCTTCCAGTTTCTTTAATTGTAAACTTAATGTTCGTTCAGTTACGGTTGGCATAGCCTTCCTTAACTCGTTATATCGAAGTGTTTCTTCCATTAAATGAAATAAGATCACTGTTTTCCATTTCCCTCCTATAACTCCCATTGTTAAGCTTGCACAACAGGGATACTTCTTTCCGTTGAATTCATGCATTGATATAGATTCTTCATTATTCATTATACTATCCTTTTCGACCGTTATTGATTAGATGCAAAGCTATAATTAAGTTTGTTACTATAAAAAATATAGTAATAAATTTGATATAAATGACAATTCAAGAAACATTAAACTGGCGTTATTCAACCAAAGATTTTGACACTTCAAAAAAGCTATCCAAAGAGGACTTTAAACAAATAAAGTCCTTACTGCGCATGAGTCCTTCAAGCACGAACATTCAACCTTGGAAATTTATCATTGCTGACTCTGATGAAGGCAAAACACAAATTGCTAAAGGGGCACAAGGTTTTTTTAGCTTCAATGAAGCAAAAATTATGAATGCCTCTCATGTAATAGTATTCTGTTCCAGAACAAATGCTGATGAATCTTACATGAAACGACTACTGGAACAAGAAGAAAAAGACGGGCGATTTCCAGATGATGAGATCAAACAAAGTGTTTTCAATGCGAGAAACCTCTTCGCAGATATTCATCGTTACGATATGAAAGACATCCAGCACTGGATGGAAAAACAAGTATATCTGAATATGGGTAATTTTCTACTAGGTGTGGCTAGCCTGGGTATCGATGCTTTACCAATGGAGGGCGTAGACCTGAAAGCTCTGGATCAGGAATTTGGATTACGCGACCATGGCTATACTGCAGTGGGTGTAGTGGCGGTTGGATACAGAGCAACCGATGATTTCAATACTCCTGACAAAACACCAAAATCTCGTCTACCTGAAGATGAAATATTTACCATTCTAAACTAACAAAAAAGCAATGTGCAAAACGATTTTTATTACCGGCAGTACTGATGGCATAGGAAAATTAGCCGCAAAGAAACTAGCTGCTGAAGGTCATAAAATAATAGTTCATGGAAGAAATCCTGATAAATTAAAGTCAGTATTGTCTGAATTGAAAGCTGAAAATACTGACGTGACAGGATATATAGCGGACTTTTCGGATTTACGAAGTGTAAAGAAGCTGGCTCAGGAAATTATTGAGAATAATTCAGTCATTGATGTACTTATCAATAATGCCGGAATCTATAAATCAAAATCTCATACAACAGGTGAAGGCTTAGATGTTCGTTTTACTGTAAACTATCTGGCCCCATATCTACTTACAAAATCATTACTTCCTATAATCAAACAAAGCGCTTCTTCAAGAGTGATCAATTTAAGTTCGGCGGCTCAATCTACCGTTTCTTTTGATGCACTGCTTGGCAAACATATGATTAGCGATCAGGCAGCCTATGCACAAAGTAAATTAGCTTTAACTATGTGGTCTTTTTTCCTGGCAAATGAAGACTCAAACATAAATGTGATCGCTGTTAATCCCGGTTCATTGCTAAACACGAACATGGTAAAGGAAGCGTTTGGAAGACACTGGTCTTCGCCGGAAAAAGGTGCGTCGATACTTTATGATCTGGCTGTTTCAGAAACCTACAAGGATGATAGTGGCTCTTATTTTGATAATGATCTTGGAGCTTTCAATCAAGCTCATACAGATGCTTACAACCAAAATAAGATATCAGAACTTATTTCTACAACAGAAGAAATAATAAACAATCTGTAAACTATCATCATGAATTCATTAAATCGAATAGCAAACCCCGGAAAACTTAGTCTTGGTCTTGTATTTCCTATTGAGGCTTATCAGGGTTCCGTCGCCACAATGAAAGACCAGGAACTTTTAGCGAAAAGAGCAGAGGAAATTGGACTTTCAGCTCTATGGTTCAGAGATGTACCATTTAATGACCCCAATTTCGGTGATGCCGGCCAGTTATATGATCCATGGATTTATATGACGCATATCATGAATCACACAAGTTCTATAACTTTAGCAACAGGTAGCATCATTTTGCCATTAAGGCATCCAGTACACACCGCAAAATCTATTCAAAGTTTGCAAAAATTATCTGAAGGCAGACTTGTATTAGGTGTAGCATCCGGTGATCGCCCTATTGAGTTTCCTGCTTTTAATCAAGAACTCCAAAACAAAAGTGCTTTATTCAGAGATAGCTTCTTTTATACGAAAGCACTTCTTGGAAACTACCCTGTTTATACTTCAGAAAGCTATGGAAAGTTAAATGGTTCCATTGATGTGCTACCAAAATCTGACCATAAAACTTCTTTTCTGATAACAGGTCATTCAGGTCAGTCTTTAGACTGGATCGCACAATACGGCGACGGATGGCTTTATTACCCCAGAGATATCAGAACTTTACAAGAAAATATGGAAAATTGGAAGAGTGCACTCAATAATTATGGGCAGCCATATAAACCTTTCATACAGTCACTTTATATTGATTTGGTAGAAGATGAAAATGCGAAACCAACTCCTTTGCATTTGGGCTTCAGATCCGGGAGTAAATACTTACTGTATTATCTGGAAATGTTGGAATCTAATGGTGTGGCTCATGTAATACTGAACCTAAAGTATAGTTCCAAGTCCGCAAATTCTGTAGTCGAAACTTTAGCAAAAAAAATAATGCCTCGATTTGCTGTGAAGGATGGAGCACCCGTATAACAAAATCGAAATGTGTAGCTGTGGAATAAGCTAAATGATTACAAGATCAAGCCCCAAAAGATCTCTGAAGTCTTTAGCAGAGCGGTGACTTCAGAGTGTTAGTTATAGAAGAACTCGACTTCCTCCTATTTCAAAAACTATTACTTCTCCGTTCTATGATTTAAATTCCTTCAAATAAATCTTGTCTATGAAATTTTCTGCAGTTCTCACCATCTTAAGTTTATTTGTGACCACCCTTTGTTTTGGTCAATCAACCTACACCTATTCTCCTCCTTCTGAGTTGGAAGATGGGTTGGATACTGCGGACATGAGAACATTGAAATTCGATACCACACTTATTTACAGATTATTTAGTCAGGTGGTAACCGGCGGGAATAAATTACACAGTGTTTTAGTGGTTAAAGACGGTCAGCTTATTATTGAAGAGTATTTTAATAATCATTCTGTAAACAAACAGCATGACATGCGTTCTGTTACCAAAAGCATCCGATCTATTTTATTGGGAATCGCAATAGATAAAGGATTCATAGAAAGCGTGAATGATCCCATCACAAAGTATTTGAAAAGTCATAATCCCGAAAAGAATCCAGACAACAGAAAGGAAGAAATTACCATCAAGCATCTGTTGACCATGTCGAGTGGTTGGGATTGCAACGACTGGGATAAAAAATCACAGGGACAGGAAGATAAAGTATACCGCAAGAAAGACTGGATACAGTTTACATTGGATCTGCCGATGATCAATGATCCGGGAACAGTCTCAACTTATTGTTCAATGGGGGCAATTCTGGTTGCAGAAATAATTTCTCAGTCTTCTGGAATGACAATTGAAGAATTTGCGGATGAATATTTATTCAAGCCATTGGGAATTAACAATCTAAGTTGGGGACATACTTCAAATAAGGAAGTCATTCCATCAGCAAAAAGATTGTATATGACTTCCCGTGACTTAACCAAGGTCGGGTTGTTAATGCTAAATGGCGGAAAGTGGAATAACGAACAAATAGTATCTGAAAAGTGGGTCAGAGAATCCACAGTAGCAAAAACAAAAATTACCGAAATGGATTACGCTTATTTCTGGTGGAATATTCCATTCAACGTAAACGGAAAAGTCATAAACTCTGTCACCGCAACAGGAAATGGAGGGCAGTACATCATGATATTTCCGGAGTTCGATCTGGTAGCAGTGTTTACAGGAGGAGCTTACAATTCTCAGGAAGATAAGTTGCCCTTTGCGATAGTAGATAAAGTTTTTCTACCGACTTTTGCAGATCATTAATCTAACATCTTCAAAATTTTCTAAAGTCTTTAACTAAAGTTGTAAGTATTAACAAGTATTTCAATAATCCGCCTTTTCAACTACTTTAAGAACATTAAAGACTGTTCAAACATCGAAAAGTCACCTTATTTGGCTCAGCGCAAAATCAAAAGCTTTTTGCATTCTACTGGCTTCATGCTTATATAAAACATCTTTGATTTAAGCTAAAATAACAATCCTTAACGCTGAACAATGGACTGGATATACGATATAAATGACCCTTTGATAGAGACTCTCTTTGGTAGTATGATAGTATTCATCGCAATTATTCTGCTTACTCGAATTATTGGGTTGAGATCTTTTGCCAAATTTACTGCCTATGATTTTGCTTTTACAATCGCTATAGGCAGCATTATTTCAGCTACTCTCACATCGAGCACTACTATAGTTCATGGAATAATTGCAATAGCCAGCTTGCTAGCTCTAACATTTATTTTCTCATTTCTTCAAAGAAGAATACCTGCAATAAAAAGTATGATATCCAATAAACCTCTGTTATTGATGGATGGAAGTGGCGTTTTAAAAGACAATCTAAAACATGCCAGAATTGAAGAAACACAATTGATTGCAAAATTAAGAGAAGCCAATGTCTTAAACTATGAACAAATTCAAGCTGTAGTACTTGAATCAACCGGTGACATTTCAGTACTACATAAATCAACGGATCCTGAACAGTTTAACCCTGATCTTCTAAAAGGGGTCAGAAGAGAGCCTTAATAAAGTTAACTAGTCTTTTCTAGCCCATTCATATGGCATCAAGTTCTGCATAAGCTGTTTAAACTAGATTTGGAACTCAGATCAATAGTTTCGTGAGTCTGAAATTTCTGTCAATCACAACTCCGCTAGTGCGAGTGTAACACTTGAATGGTACTGTTGGTCAAATTATTAGAAACTCAACCCCACAAAGATCCTGAAACACGTTCAGGATGATGACAAATATACCTTTGAATTAAGCCCGCTTAAATTCCAAAAAAGTCAATTCTTCGGTTTCTCGACGATCGGTTTCGATCCAGGTCTTACCTATATCATCCCGATATTCAGGAAAGTAAGTATCTCCGTCATATTCTTTGTTTACCTGGGTGACGATCATTTTATCGGCTTCGGGTAATGCATCACGATACAATACTCCCCCACCGATTATAAATACTTCTTCCTTGTCGATGGAATGCAAAGCATCTTCAAGAGAAGTATATGAATCCACATTTTCGTAGGTTTTGGAGCGAGATAATACAATGTTTTTCCTTCCGGGAAGTGGAATTTCATTTAGTTCTTCAAATACGCCCCGGCCCATGATCATAGTGCCCCCCATTGTCGTTTTCTTGAAATGCTTCAGATCTTCCGGATACCTCCATGGTAAACCTCCATCCTTTCCTATTACTAAATTTGGGTCGTGAGCAACAACTATAGTCAATATCATACTGCAACCTCAAATTTGATTACCGGATCCGGGTCATAGCCATGCAATTTAAAATCGTCGAAAGTAAGATCATCTACCGACTTATTTGCAATTTCTAAGGTTGGAAGCTTACGAGGTTCTCTTTTAAGCTGTTCTTTCAATCCATCTACATGATTAACGTAGATATGAGCATCCACGATGGTGTGAGCAAATGTACCGGGCTCTAATCCAACTTCTTGTGCAATAGCCATAGTTAATGCAGAATAACAAGCCAAATTAAACGGAATTCCCAATGCAATGTCACCTGAACGCTGTGTAAGGTGGCAATTAAGTTTCCCATTGCTCACGTTAAAAATGTACATGATGTGACAAGGAGGTAAAGCCATTTCTCCCAATAATCCCGGATGCCAGGTGCTTACCACAATCCTTCGGCTGTTCGGATTTGTTTTCAGCATATCGATTGCCCGTTGAATCTGATCAAATTCTTTACGAACCCAGGTTTCGCTTTCAACAGCTCCACCGCTACCTTGGAAATTTACCTTTTCTTTTTCAAGATATGGGAATCGCCTCCAAAGTACCGGATAAATCGGTCCAACATGTCCGTCTTCGTCAGCCCACGCATCCCAAATGTGACAATCGTTTTCATCTCTCAGCCAGCGAATATGATCTTCTCCGCGCAAATACCAAAGCAATTCTAGAATCACAGAACGGAAGAAAACTTTTTTTGTGGTCAACAAAGGAAATCCCTCGGAAAGATCCACTTTATAGTATTCTGCAAAATTTGAGATGGTATCGGTGCCTGTTCTGTTCTCTTTTCGAACCCCGTTTTCAAGTACGTTTTTTACAAGATCAAGATATGCTTTCATTGAATGATTTAACGATTAGAGTAAAATTCCACTGAGTAAAAATACGGCAATGCTAAAATAAATAATGATTCCGCTTACATCCACTATAGTTGCAACAAAAGGTGCAGAAGAAACTGCGGGGTCAAGTCCTGCTTTGGAAAGCAAGAAAGGAAGCATAGCTCCTATCACATTTCCGAATAAAACGATCAACAACAAACTCGAAGCAACAACTGCAGCTTTCAAGATTAGTTCTTGGTTCATAGGATCGCCATCAATTAAACCCCAGGCAATTAAAGTAGCAAAACCAAGAACTCCCAGAATTAAACCAAGCATTAATCCGGAGCTTCCTTCTTTTTTCAAAACCATTTTCCATCCGTCCGATTTGATATCATCTGTTGCCAGTGCACGAATGATCAATGTTGCGGCTTGTGAACCTGAATTTCCTCCACTTGCAATCAACAGCGGCACAAAATACGAGAGCAATACAATTTTTTGAAGTACTTCCTCATAACCACTCATTGTCAAAGCAGTCAAGATTTGTCCAACAAAAAGTACAATCAACCAGGTAATTCTTTTTTTTACAAGCTTGACAACGGAAGTTTGAGAATAGTAGTCATCCAATGCATCCATACCCGCCATTTTCTGCATATCCTCAGTCGCTTCTTCCTCTGCAACGTCAATGACATCATCAACGGTAACTATTCCAACCAGAATTCCATCTGTATCTACTACCGGAAGTGCTGCTCTGTCATACTTAGCAAACATTTTCACCGCTTCTTCCTGATCTTCGTACGCCATCAACGTCTCGAAAGACCTATCCATCAATGTTTCGATTGTCTCTTCAGGGTCGGCTAGAATCAATTCAGTTAATCGTAAATCGTCGATCAAATATTCTTTGTCATCAACTACATAAATTCTGTTTAAAGTCTCTGCTACTTCCGCATATTTTCGGATATGCTTCATGCTTCGTTCAATCGTCCAATCCGTTTTCACGCGGACGTAACGTGGCGTCATCAAGCGGCCTACACTTTCTTCCGGATATCCCAGTAGCTTTTTTACCTGCTTCTGATCTTCCGGATTCATGGAATTCATTACTAGTTGAGTAAGATGGCCGGGCAATTCTTCCATCAATGAAACTTGCTCATCCGGCTCCAGATTTACCATTACATCACTTAGCTGCTGCTTATTGAACAACTCTAGTAATTCCACTCCTTTTCCTGACGGCAGTGCTGAGAATACATCAGCTGCCAATGGCTTTTTTAGTAATCTGAAAATGACTACTGCTATATCACCATCCAACTCTACTAAAAGATCTGCAATATCAGCTGAGGGAACATCTGCTAAAACATCTTTGAGAGCTACCCAGTCTTTGGCCTGGATAAGTTCTTCAAATTCGGGTTTTATAAGCTGCACTAGCATGATGTGTGGTCTTAAAAAATGATTCCTTTAGCAGGCTAAGAATCGTGTTAAATCAGCCAAAAAACAAGTTTAGATGTTGGTGATTTTAGGAGTACTCGTCACGGAAATTGGCTTAGAAATATACATAACTTTTACTCATGACTAGTGAGGCGGTTTCTAGCACACGGCCTTTCAACAAGCCTGCTTGTCGGCAAACAGATTCAGGAACAACCAATAGTGCACATAAAATGAAAACTTACTACAGAGTTACCTTTTACCAAGAGTCTTAAGCGCCATCTTAGCGGCTTCTTGTTCCGCACTTTTTTTGCTTTTTCCTTCTCCTATTCCAAGTTCTTTGTCATCAACCAAAACTTTAATCTCAAATACTTTATCGTGTCCAGGACCAGATTCTGTAATCACTTTATAATTAGGTAAACCCATTTTATTTGCCTGAGTAAGCTCGAGCAAAGCACTTTTAAAGTTATCGACTTGATTGACGAGTTTTTTGAAATCTACCTGATCTTCAAAAACTTTAGATACAAACAGAAATGCATTTGGATACCCTTTAGTGATATAAATAGCTGCTATTATAGATTCAAAAACATCTGCCAGAATACTTTTAGAAATGGTAAGCTGTTCCGACCGTTCTCCGAGTTCTAATATTTCTTCTATTCCTAATTTAGCAGAAAACTTAGCTAAAGTATCTCCTTTTACAAGTTTAGCTCTACTTTTGGTAAGAAATCCTTCATTTGATTCCGGAAACTTTTCAAAAAGAATTTCAGATGCAATAAGATCCAGAACTGCATCCCCGAGAAATTCGAGGCGTTCGTAAGAATCATGAGACGCATACTGATCGCTTGAAAGTGTGGAGCGATGCCTTAAAGCTCTTAGAAATAAAGAAGGATCATCGATCTGAAGACCAATGATCCTTTCTAATGCTAAAATACGTTCGTTCTTAACCTGATCTTTATACTGATCTTCTTTTTTAAATAAAGACCTAAACCAGGATGGCATATATGTTACTCTTCAAACTTTTTGAATACCAGAGATGTGTTATGACCACCAAACCCAAATGCATTATTAACGGCGTACTTAACACTTCTTGCGACTGCTTCGTTAGCTGTGTAGTTAAGATCACATTTAGGATCTTGATCCATCAAATTAATTGTTGGAGGCACCAAATCGTGATATGTAGCTAATAGAGCTGCTACTGATTCTATAGCTCCGGCAGCACCTAAAGTATGGCCTGTCATAGATTTAGTAGAATTCAGATTGATCTTTTTAGCATGATCACCAAAAACTGCTTTTATTGAATTCGTTTCGGCAATATCACCAAGAGGCGTAGATGTTCCATGCATGTTAATATGGTCAACGTCTTCAGGTTTAATTCCCGCAGCTTCAAGTGCGTGATTCATAGCCAACTGCACTCCACCACCATCAGGATCCGGAGCAGTTATATGGTAAGCATCCGCTGAATATCCGTAACCAACCATTTCACCATAAATTCTGGCTCCACGCTTTTTTGCCATTTCGTATTCTTCGAGGAAGAATATTCCGGCACCTTCACCAAGTACGAAACCATCACGGTTTACGTCAAAGGGTCTGGAAGCTGTAGCAGGATCATCGTTTCTGGTTGACATCGCCTTCATCGAATTGAATCCGGAAATACCTATTTGAGTTACTGGAGCTTCTGATCCACCGGTTATAGCCATATCAGACTGCCCATAACGAATTGCATCGTAGGCAGCGCCAATATTATTAGAACCGGTAGCACAAGCTGAGACAACACTGTAGTTAGGGCCTCTGAACCCATACTTAATAGAGATTTGTCCCGGTACAAGATCGGGAATTAACATTGGGATAAAGAAAGGAGAAACACCACGTGCACCCCTATTATAGAACTCGATAGATTGATCGTAGAATGTTTTCATTCCACCAATCCCAGTTCCTACAATAACAGCAACACGATCTTTATCAATTGATTCAAGATCAATATTACTATCCTTAATAGCTTCTTCTGAAGCTACCAATGCATATTGAGCTACATTATCCAATCTACGTGCTTCTTTCCTATCGAAATAGTCAGAAGCTTCGTATTCAGGTATTGTTGCAGCAAATTTTGTTGGAAAGCCTTCAGTATCGAAGTGCTCAATAGTTCTGGCACCACTTTGTCCTGAAATCAACCCATTCCAGAAATCGGGTGCGCTCTTACCAATTGGTGTAAGAGCGCCAATTCCTGTTACAACGACTCTACGTGTTGTCATAAATTAAATAAGGTTTTTTAAGAAAGTTTACCTGATAGGTAGCTTACTGCATCTCCAACGGTAGCGATGTTTTCTGCATCTTCGTCAGGTATGCTAAGGTCGAATTCTTTTTCGAATTCCATAATTAACTCAACAGTATCCAGTGAGTCAGCTCCAAGATCATTTGTGAAGTTTGCGTCTGAAACAACTTCTGATTCATCAACACCAAGTTTATCGATGATAATGTCTTTTACTTTTGATTCTACATCTTGTGACATATTGTGTCCTTTAAGGTTATTTAGTAGTTAGGTTTTACTATAATAAATTAAACATAAAAATTCATTCAAGCACTAATAACAAATTACATTGCCATTCCACCATCAACTCGGATGGTTTCGCCTGTAATATAAGCACTCATATCTGATGCTAAAAATACAACTGCATCTGCAACTTCAGTGGCTTCCCCTGCTCTACCAAGTGGGGTTTCAGCCTTAATTCCATCTAAAACTTTTTCATCAAGCTGATCGGTCATATCTGTAAGAATGTAACCCGGAGCTATTACGTTCGCTCTAATATTTCTGGAAGCTAATTCTTTAGCATAAGACTTAGTAAACCCTATTATACCCGCTTTTGAAGCAGAATAGTTTGTTTGCCCACCGTTTCCGGAAATTCCTACAACAGAACTAATATTGATAATAGAACCCTTGCGATTCTTCATCATCGGGCGTGCAACAGCTTTAGAATAATTGAATACACTCTTCAAATTTGTTGTAATCACATCATCCCATTGTTCTTCACTCATGCGAAGAATTAAATTGTCTTTGGTGATTCCCGCATTGTTTACTAAAACATCAATTTTTCCAAATTCTTCAGAAATTGTTTTGATCACCTCTTCAGCCTGAGAGTAATCTACCGCATCTGCCTGAAAAGCTTTTCCTTTTCTACCCATTGCTTCAATTTCTTTAACAACTTCATTTGCAGCATCCGCTGAACGCGCATATGTGATAGCAACATCAGCACCAAATTCAGCAAGCCTTAACGCGATCGATCTTCCGATTCCACGGCTGCCACCAGTTACTAAACAACTTTTGCCTTCTAAAGATAAACCCATATTCATTTTTTATTGATATCCTGAAATTTCTGCTTTTCTATCGGTTCTTTTTACCAAACCTTGTAAAACTTTACCCGGACCAACTTCCACAAATGAAGTAGCTCCGTTTGCCAGCATATTTTGTAACGTTTGAGTCCAGCGAACCGGATTCATCAACTGATCCAATAAATTTGATCTAATTTCATCAACGTCAGACGTTGGTTTTGCAGTAAAGTTGCTGTAAATCGGGCACGACGGAGTATTTATTTCTAAGTTTTCCAACGATTCTTTTAAACCAACGAAAGCCGGTTCCATCAATGAAGAATGAAATGCTCCTGAAACAGGTAACAACATAGCCATTCTGGCCCCGTCTTCTTTTGCAAAATCAACCGCAGCCTTAACTGCTTCAACATATCCTGAGATCACCAACTGCCCCGGACAGTTGTAATTTGCAGGCACAACTTCTTTTTTTGTTGTAGCTGATGCCTTATCGCAAACCAGCTCAACTTTATCATCATCCATTCCAATAATTGCCGCCATTGTTCCCGGATTTGAAGCTCCTGCAACTTGCATCAACTCGCCTCTTCGTCGAACGATTTTTAACGCATCTTCAAAACTTACTGCTCCACAAGCAACCAATGCTGAGAACTCACCAAGACTATGTCCTGCAACCATATCAGGTGCGGCATCTAATGTTTTGTATAAAGCTACGGAATGAAGAAATATTGCCGGCTGTGTAAACTCAGTTTGCTTTAACTTTTCCTCGGGGCCTTCAAAAAGAATTGATTTTAAATCAAAACCCAGAATACCATTAGCTTCATCAACTAAGCTGGCAAAATCAGGATTATTTTCATAATGATCCTTCCCCATTCCAACGAATTGGGAACCTTGTCCAGGAAAAAGATACGCCGTGCTCATTACTTAATTCCCCATTTAAGATAAATAGCACCCCAAGTAAATCCGCCACCAAAAGCAGCGAGAATAATGTTGTCACCATAGTTCAATTTATCTTGCCAATCATATAAACAAAGAGGAATTGTACCAGAAGTAGTATTTCCATATTTGTCAATGTTTATCATCACTTTTTCGGATGATAGCCCCATTCTGTTTGCAGTGGCTTCAATAATTCTAAGATTCGCCTGATGTGGAACTAACCATGCAACATCATCAGGATCCAAATTATTCTTTTTCATGATCTCTAATGATACATCAGCCATTCCCATAGTCGCTTTCTTAAAAACAGCGCGACCGTCTTGCGTTAAATAATGCTGACCGGCTTCCACAGTTTCGTGAGTAGCGGGATGTCGACTTCCACCTGCATGCTGATAAAGACTGCAGTTTACATCACCTTCGGTATAGTGGATCTGATCAATCAAACCCATTCCGTCAGTTGCTTCTTCCAATACAACAGCTCCGGCTCCATCACCAAATAAAATACTTGTTGTGCGGTCTGTATAATCCAGAATAGAGCTCATTTTGTCAGCTCCGATAACCAGAACTTTTTTAGCTCTACCTGACTCTATATACATAGAACCGGTACTAACAGCATATAAAAACCCTGAGCAAGCTGCCGACAAATCGAAAGCAAAAGCTTTTTCAGCGCCAATCATGCTTTGAACCAAACAGGCCGTTGCGGGAAACATAAAATCCGGGGTAACTGTAGCAAAAATTATAAGATCCAAGTCTGCAGCATCCACATTCGCATTCTTAAGCGCTTCTTTAGCAGCCTCTGCCCCCATAAAAGCGGTAGCTTTATCGGGATCTTTTAATATTCTTCGTTCTGATATTCCTGTTCTTGATCTGATCCACTCATCGTTAGTGTCCATCAGTTTCTCGAGCTCAAAATTTGTCATTCTGAACTCTGGCAAATAATGCCCTACTGCAGTGATTTTTGCTTGTTTTACTTCCATAAATGATAAATCAGTTTAGTGATGATACGATTTTACCGTTCACATCATTATTAATGCAAGAAACCGCACTTTTGATCATATTTTTTATTGCCAAGGGAGAGCTCCCACCATGGCCGACTACGCTCACTCCGTTTACGCCAAGAAACGGTACTCCGCCTACTCTTTCATAATTGAATGGTGCCAGTGCTGTTTTAAGAATCTTTTGAGCGGCGACAACTTCTTCGACTTCAACGTCAAGCTTTGAAATAGCTCTTTCAACTAGTTTCATAATAGTTGCAGGAATAGATTCACCAAATTTAAGCAAGATATTTCCAACTAAACCATCCGCTAAATATACATCGGCTTTACCTGATAGAATGTCTTTTCCTTCAACATTACCGATAAAACCGGGCATTTCTTTAATATGCTTATGAATAGCTTTAAGTGCTTCTGTTCCTTTTTCATCTTCTTCGCCAACATTCAACAAGCCAACAGTTGGTGATTCAATACCAAGGATATTTTTACAGTAAACCTGTCCCATTTTAGCGAATTGATGCGCTACTTCGGGCTTCATTTCAAGGTTCGCACCTGCATCAATTAACAGACGGAATCCTTTTATAGTTGGATAATAAGCGCCTATTGTCGGGCGATGTATCCCTTCAAGTTTACCTAAAATAAAAGTTGAAGCAGCTAAAAGTGCTCCTGTGTTACCTGCACTTACAAATGCTTGGCATTTACCTGCTTTATGCAAGCCCATGCCAATTGCAATAGATGATTGCTGCTTGTTTTTTACAGCTGAAGATGGAGACTCATCCATTCCAATGATCTGAGGTGCGTCCTGAATAAGAACACGATTTTGATCGTATTGCTTGCCCTCAAGCTCTTTTTGGATCATGTCTTTTGGTCCTAATAAAAGTACCGTAAGATTCGGATCTTCTTTAATCGCCAATAAAGCACCTGCAACAGGTGCTTTGGGATAATGGTCTCCGCCGGCTGCATCTACTGCAACAATCATAATAGTTTATTTAGTTAGCAGCTGCTTTTGTAACCTGACGTCCGCGGTAGAATCCGCATTCATTGCAAGCATGGTGGTATCTGTGAAGAGATCCGCAGTTAGAGCATTTTGCTAAGGTAACATCAGAAATTGCGTGGTGTGCACGACGTTTGTTCTTCCGTGCATTCGAGGTTTTTCGCTTTGGATGTGCCATTTATTTACTTAATTATTTCTTTAGTTCTTTTAATGCTTCCCATCTTGGATCGATTGTTTCTTCATCTTCATCAGAGTGATCACCAAACTGCTCGTTCACAAACTCTTTAGGATTACCGTCATCATCCAAAAAACGGGGATGTAATTTCTTTACCGGGAGATTGAGCATTATGGTGTCTAACACATCCTGCTCTAGATCTATTTGTTTTGAATTAATATCAATATTCCTGATGGAGCCATTTTCATCTGCCGATTCTTCCACTTCTTCAGCTTTAAATAAAACCTGATAGTTAGTTTCTATCTCATGATCAAACTCATCTAAAGATCGATCACAGATTAGTTTAACATTAGCTTTCAAATCAAACTTAACTTGAATGAATTGAAGTGTGCGATAAAAATCGAAATCAATAGTTGCTCCGTTAAACGGAACCTCATCCATTTCGAGCTCATCGCTTGTTAATTCGACAGTTCTCTGGCTGTTTCCTTCAGGTATTTCAAAGATCTTAAACTTCAACATAGATTTAACGTCTCCATTACAGCTTGTAAATATAAGGATTATACTAGACGCTTACAATCAATTAAAAAGACCAAATAGTCGTTTATCTACCTGCTCTATAACTTTTCCCAGATCTTCATTATCATTTACAAAATCTAGGTCATCAGTCTCTATAATCAACTTTTCATGGGGATAACGGTCAACCCAATCTTCATATAGTCGATTTAATCTTTCCAAATAATCGATACGAATAGTGTTCTCGTAGTCTCTTCCTCGTAGCTGAATTTGATTTACGAGCGTGGGAACTTGTGCGCGAAGATAGATCAAAAGATCGGGCGGACGCAGGTAGTGACTCATCTCATGAAACAATGCTTCGTAATTTTTAAAATCCCTGTCGCTCATTAAGCTCATTTCATGGAGATTTTTCGCGAAGATCTCTACATCTTCGTAAATTGTTCTATCCTGAATAAGATTAATCTGGTTTTCAAGCATCTCCTTTTGGTGACGAAAGCGACTTGATAAGAAATAGATCTGCAGATTAAAACTCCACCTCCTCATGTCTTCGTAGAAATCAGCCAGATATGGATTATCATCAACCGATTCATAGAATGCTTTCCATCCAAAATGTTTTGAAAGAAGGCTTGTTAAGGATGATTTACCTGCTCCGATATTTCCGGCTACAGCTATATATTTAGAACTTTTTTTATTTAAATCTGTCATGAATTTCTTTTAGTCTTTTCCAAGCAAACGGTACATCGCTTTTTTGTAATCTTCAACTCCCGGTTGGTCGAATGGATTGATGCCCAAACTATATACATATACCGCCGTCAGCAATTCAAAATAGTAAATTAACTCGCCTATCGCTTCTGCGTTTAAAGCCTTGATGGATAAATTTATAATGGGAACACCGCCATCTTTGTGCGCCTCTGTAGTCCCTATTCTTGCTTTTGTATTGATATCATGAAATACTTTTCCTGATAAATAATTTAACTTGTCATGATCTCCGTCAAGAGAGTTAACCTTTAAATCTGATATTGGTTTTTCAACAGTGATAAAAGTTTCCATAACGCTTCTCTTTCCCTGCTGTATAAACTGCCCTAAGCTATGAAGATCCGTTGAGAAGGAAGCCACAGCCGGGAATATTCCCATTCCTTCTTTTCCCTCACTTTCTCCCATCAATTGTTGAATCCAACCTCCAAAAGATTGTAATTCAGGTTCAAAGCACGAAAAAATATCAATGGCTACTCCTTTTTCATGGAGAGCTCTTCTAACTGAAGCATGAACAAGAATTTCAGTTGGATCATTTTCAAATTTATTGAAAGCAGATACAGCTCCATAAAACAAAGTTTTAATATCTATCCCTGCAATGGCAATAGGAATAAGTCCAACAGGAGTAAGCACTGAAAACCGCCCGCCTACGTCACCAGGAATTATAAACTTTTTATACCCTTTTTCAGCAATCAGTTCATTTAAAACTCCTCCTGATTCACTTGTTGTACAAATGATCTTATTATCAGCTTCATTTCCATACATTCTATAAAGTACTTCCCGAATCATTCTGAAAGAAAGAGCAGTTTCTAAAGTAGAGCCGGATTTCGAGATCACATTTACATACACCTTTTTATGTAATCCATTCTCTTTAGGAGCCTGAATATATTCTAAAAGTTCTTTCAGATATTTCCCTCCCATATGGTGTCCTGCAAAAAGAATTTCAGGACCTCTTTTTTTGAAATGAGGAGCTAAAGCATCAATAACAGCTTTAGCACCCAAATAGGAACCACCAATTCCGCACACAATTAAAACATCGGCATCAGAACGTACCGATTTGGCTAATGCATTAATTTTCTCAAGCAATGCATCATTGGGATTATCGAGAATATCTCTCCACCCCAACCATTCTGATCCTTTTCCACTTTTGTTTGTTACTAAACTGTGTGCTTCTTTTGATCTTGCTAAGGAAGAAGAGAACTCTTCTTGAGAAAGATGGGCTTTTGCTAAATCTGTGTTTAATGAAATCATTATCTAAGTAATCTTGCTAATTCAATAAGTGAATAATCTAAATCTTTCTTTCTGGCAACGGCAACCTTTAATGGGGTAATCTTGATATTGTTATTCACAATACCAACCATAACTTCGCTATGCCCTTCAACCAAAGTTTTGATGGCTGCTGCTCCTAATCTACTTGCAAGAACTCTGTCTCTCGCACTTGGAGAACCGCCTCTTTGGATGTGACCAAGAATACAAACTCTCATATCATATCTTTTAAAATCATCTCTGATCTGATCTGCAAGCTTAATAGCTCCTCCTGTTTCATCACCTTCAGCAACCACAACTAAGCTACTTCTAACCTGATTCTTGAGCATATTTTTTAATTGTGATTTAACATCATCAATATTCATTAGTTCTTCGGGAAGCAATGCGAGTTCTGCTCCACCGGCAATGCTGGTTTGCAATGCGATAAAGCCGGCATCACGTCCCATTACCTCTACCAAAAACATGCGTTCGTGCGCATCCGCAGTGTCTCTTATTTTATCAACCGCATCTAAAGCAGTATTCAAAGCCGTATCGAACCCAATAGTTTCATCAGTACCAATAATATCATTATCGATAGTAGCAGGTATTCCTAAAACTTTAACTCCATATTCTTTGCTAAAAATACTGGCTCCGCTAAACGTTCCATCTCCACCAATTACTACCAAAGCATCTATTCCATGTTTCTTGATTGTTTCAGCTGCTTTAGCTCTTCCTTCTTCTGTTCTGAATTCCTGAGAGCGAGCGGACTTTAATATAGTACCGCCACGTTGAATAATATTTGATACAGAATTATTCTTTAATGGTTTTATCTCGTCTGAAATAAGCCCGTGATATCCATGCTTAATTCCAACAACTTTTAGTCCTTCTTTACCTGCAACCCTTACTACAGCCCTTAAAGCTGCATTCATACCTGGTGAATCTCCGCCGCTTGTTAAAACCCCAATGGTTTTAAGGCCGGCTAACTTCGTAGTCATATTTTATATTATTAAGTGAGTGAGTGAATGAGTGTGATTAGTTCTAAATATTTGTCCTATATATTAACTAAATTTACAACTGCTGAAGTTTAAGAAAATTTAAACATATTTGATGATCGATAACGCATCACTTCCCAGAATTGATAAAGATTCTGTAATTCGTAAATCGTTAAAAGAAATAACCGCTCCTGTATCTGAGCACCTAACTGAATTTCGATCATTTTTTAATGATACTATAAAATCTGATGTTTTTCTTTTAGATCAAATTCTTAAGTATCTCATTAAGCAAAAAGGTAAAGAACTTCGCCCTACTTTAGTTTTTATGTCCGCTAATCTTTTTGGGGGGATATCAGATCGAAGCCATATAGCTGCAACTATGATTGAACTCTTGCATACAGCTACTTTAATTCATGATGATGTAGTAGATGAAGCAAATTCCAGAAGAGGCTTTGTGAGTATCAATAAGATATGGAAAAATAAAGCCGGTGTTCTGTTAGGCGATTATTTATTGTCGCGTGGTTTATTGGTTTCACTGGAAAATGAAGAACATAAACTGTTAAAAGTTCAATCGAAAGCTGTCCAGAAAATGAGTGAGGGCGAACTTCGCCAGCTAAAAACGGCAGGGCTTTTTAACATGACTGAGGAGCGTTACTTTCAGATCATATCCGAAAAAACGGCCAGTTTAATTTCTACCTGTTGCGAGTGCGGAGCAGTATCAGCTACTGAAGATGAAGGAATGCATAAATTGATGGCAGATGTTGGTATGTGTGTTGGAATTGCTTTCCAGATCAGAGACGATCTTTTTGATTATGGGATGTATGATATCGGCAAACCTAAGCGAAATGATATTCAGGAAAGGAAAGTTACATTACCTCTTATTAAAGCATTGGAGCAGGTTTCAAAAAAAGAAGCTTCTCATATAAGAGCTCTTATGAAAAAGAGAAAAAAGACTTCTAAAAATGTTGATGAGATCGTTCAGTTTGTTCATGAAAATGGTGGCATGGATTATTCAAAACAAACAATGTATGAATATGCCAATAAAGCCATTGAAGGTTTAGAAAAATTGCCGGCATCGCAGGCTCGTCGTGACTTCGTTGAACTTATTCACTATGTAATTACCCGAAAGAAATAAATGCAGGAACAGCGAAGTATATTTATTTCTGATGTGCACTTAGGAGCATTTGATAAGGTCAAAGAAGCAGAAGTTGAGCATGATCTTATATCCTTGATCAACTATTGCTGTGCTCAAAAGATCAAAATCTATATTTTGGGAGATCTTTTTGATTATTGGATGGAATATCCCAAAATAAATTATATACCTACCGTAGGGGCAAAAGTTTTAGATGCTTTCAAAGAACATAACGAACGCTGCCAACCCACAACTTTCATCACTGGGAATCATGATAACTGGACCTACGGTTATTTCGAAAAAATGGGTTTTGATGTAGAATGTAATTACAGGATCATTAAGCAAAATGGGTATAACACGCTTTTAATGCATGGGGATGGCAGATTTGGAAAAAGTGACGATCTATTGCGTCCTTTTTTCCACGGGCTTCTCCGTAGTAAATATTTTGTAAAGTTGTTTCAAGCTGTATTATCTCCTCCTGTTGGCATATCAATTATGAAACGTTTTTCGGGTTTTTCAAAAATGAACGAACGTAGAACTCCGGATCCATTGAGCAAGCATGCAAAACGAATTTTAAAAGAAAAAGACATCGACTTTATTTTGATGGGACATGATCATATTCCCAGAGTGGAAACTTTTATTGATGGAACGTATATAAACTTAGGAACATTTTTCCATCACAAAACAGTGGTACTATATAACAATGAAGAGTATCAACTCGTTAGATGGAGTGCTTCTGATAAAGAATTTGTACCTTTCACTGAACAAAGTGTTGTAGAATGAGTGATAAAAAAGAACCTATTGACCATCAACGATATTTCAATGACCCTGAATATCGCAAAGAAGTACTGGCTGAGCGAAAAGCAAGACAGTCCTCAGAATCCAAACCCGTAACATCTTCAAATGATTCTGATTCCGACTCTTTGAAAAGAAAAATACTTATTTGGGGAGGAAGTACAGTCGGTGTAATTCTTCTCCTAGTGATTGGTTATATCATCTTTCTGTTTCAAGGATTACCTCCTCTTGAGAAATTAGAAAATCCTGACACTGCTATTGCCACCGAAGTTAGAAGCAGGGACGGTGCTGTTTTAGATAAATATTTTACAGAAAACCGAACTTGGGTTTCCTATGATCAAATTTCACCTTATGCAATTAATGCTTTGGTAGCAACTGAGGATCATCGGTTCTACAACCATTGGGGAATCGATATGATTCGAACATTAGCCATCCCAATAAATTTATTACGTGGCAGAGTTGAAGGAGGATCTACTCTCAGCCAACAACTTGCTAGAAATTTATATAAAGAAATAGGGTTAAAATTTTCAATCTCCAGAAAATTCCGAGAAATGATCACCGCTGTTCAAATAGAACAGAATTATACCAAAAGGGAAATCATTGAAATGTACCTCAATACTGTTGAGTATAGTAACAGCGCGTTCGGTATAGAAGCAGCTTCCAGAACCCATTATAATAAATCCGCTAAAGAATTAACTCTATCAGAAGCCGCAACTCTTGTTGGATCCGTAAATGCAGTATATGCTTACAACCCAAGGATTAATCCTGCAAAGTCTCAATACAGAAGAAACATAGTTTTACTTTTAATGAGAAATCGAGGCTTTGTTGACTCCACTGCTTATAATCAGCTAAAAGAAGAGCCTATTACTTTAGATTATCAACCTCCTTCGAAAGCAGGTAGAGTAAGTCGTTATTTTGGAGAATATGCTCGGCAAAAAGTCACCGGTTGGGCAGAAGAAAACGGATATGATATCTACAAAGATGGATTGGTTATTTACACCACTATAGATTCAAAACTTCAAAAACACGCTGAAATTGCACTTCGTACAAAACTCGATTCTCTTCAAAAGATATTTGAATATGAGTGGACATCTCCGGGAAGTGAAGAGTATATGGATAAGCTTTGGAAAGAATTTCCGAATTTCAAAGATGAATTTCTGGAAGAAACGGATAGGTATAAAAATGGTTATCAAACCTACAATACTAAAATTCGAAAAGTAGTGTTGGATAGTCTAAAAGCTGATGAAGCTTTTGTTGATTCTGTGCTTAAAATAAAAACCCGGCTTCAGGCCAGTTTTGTTGCTATTGAACCTTCAAATGGAAATATTTTGGCATGGGTTGGTGGATCTAATTACGGAAACGTTCAATTCGATCATGTGTATCAGTCACGTCGGCAAGTAGGTTCTACATTTAAACCTTTTGTTTATTCAGTGGCTATCGATAATGGGTTTAAGCCATATCATAAGTTTTCTAAGTATCCGATATCATTTAGAGATAGGCGAGGAAAAGTATGGGCACCAAAGGATTCTGAAGTGCCTGACGGCCCGGATGAAGTTCCATTGCGTGAAGCTTTAGCTCGTAGTATGAACAACGTTACCGTTCGTTTGTTACCTGAACTTGCTGGTTACCCCGGCACAAATAAGCTTTGGGAATTGGATGGTGCAGCTAGAAAGATAAAGCAAATGGCTTCCAATCTTGGTGTTGACATGAGTAATACACCAGCATTTCCTTCCATTGCATTAGGCACTGCAGAAGCTTCTTTGTTAGAAATGACATCCGCATATACAACTTTTGCTAATAATGGAGTTCATATTGAACCTATCGCTATTACAAGAATAGAAGATAAAGAAGGAAACATTTTACAAGAGTATTTTCCTGAATACCGCAAAGAAGTAATTAGCCCTGAAACTGCTTATATAATGGTAGATATGTTGCGAGGAGTTATCAGAGGTGGTGATGGTTATATAGGAACAGGCGTAAGATTACGTAATTCTTATAATGTAAGACAGGATATAGCCGGGAAAACAGGAACTACAAATGATGCTTCTGATAACTGGTTTATTGCCATGACTCCACATATTGTAATGGGTGCCTGGGTTGGTGGGGAAGATCGAAAAATCAGATTCCCACAAGATGGCAGCTACAGTATTGGTCAGGGAGCAAGAACTGCGCTTCCAATTGTTGGAACATTTATCAACAGAGTGACGAATGATGAAAGTGCTTACTGGGGATACGATGCTTTTTCCCCACCTCCTGGATATATTACTCCTGAAGACCCTAAAGAAGTTCGGCAGGAATTAGGAACAGATAAAAACCGTGGCAGGATTGGTTGGTAACCTTATTTCGATATAAGAATCGACTTCTTTACTATTTTAAAAGAGCTTTTAATCTATTTTCAGATAGACATATATTCAAATAGTGCCCAAAAAAATCAATATTTCCCTCAACATAAATCCAGATCTCGGGTATACGCCGCGAGATGTACTCACCTTTGTTTATTGTAAAAATCTTATATCGAATTGAGGTTGGTAGTATAAATTTTTATAAAGTATCTAAAGGGCTTTTCACGTTAGATTTACCAACTTTTGTTACATGGGTATAAATCTCTGTTGTTTGTACAGATTTATGCCCTAAAAATTCCTGAATATATCTTAGATCCGTTCCTGATTCCAATAAATGAGTTGCAAAACTATGACGGAGCGTATGAGCTGTAGCATTCTTTTTTATATTAGCTTCTTGAAGCGCTTTTTTTATAATTTGTTGAACACTTCTGGAAGAATACTTACCGCCTTTCTGTCCTTCAAATAAATATTCTGAAGGTTTGAATTCGATTACGTATTTCCTTAGTAAAACCAACAATTTTTCAGCCAACATAACTTCTCGATCTTTAGCTCCTTTAGACTGTCTGATTTTAATCGTCATTCTATCAGAATCAATATCATTTACCTTAAGGTTAAGAACTTCAGACATCCGTAAACCTCCGGAATATATAGTTTGAAGAATAGTTTTATGTTTAATATTTGAAATAACAGAAAACAGTCTCTTTATTTCATGTTGAGACAATACCTCGGGTATTTTACTTTGTTTACGTTTGGGGTATAGATACTCTGCGGATAAACACTCTTCCAAAACTAAATCATGGTATTTGATGAGAGCGGCAATAATATTTCTTTGGTACGATGGTGAAATATTGTGCTCAGTTATTTTATAATTGATGTACCGTTCAACTAACTCTAAGGGTAGCGTATTTTCACCAGTTTTTTTCATCTCTCTAAGTGCCATTTTTAATGCACTCGAATAGTTTGAGATTGTATTAGCACTGTATCTTTGTGCTTTTAACCTTCGCTCAAACTTTTGTATTAAATTACTTTGTGGCATATTTCAAATTCTATTACATTCGTATAGTAATAAAATAGTATGTATATACGCAATAAAATAAGACAGGCATATACGCAATGCGTGTATGCATAAGTTGTGCAAAATGCGAATGAAAAACCTGCTTACCATATTTATAGTAGCTTCAACAATCGTTGGCTGTTCCATACTTGGAGGAAAAGCGAATCTGACCAAATCACAAATTAATGGTGTTTATATACCAAAAGATTTAGACGACGCTATATCCGAACTAAATAAAAACTTTTCTGACTCTCTTAAAACTGAAATCAAGAAAATGACTGAAAACGACTTTTCAAGTAGATTTCATATGGGAACTGGAATGTGGATGAGAAATAATTGGCGACTTTGGGCTGGTTCGAGATTGTCGGTATATTTTAATGAATTAGGAATTTATCATCCAGATGATATGTCTGGAATTATTTTGGACAGCTACTATCGGACTTTAAATGAAAAGCCAATTGAATTAGAAAAACAAACCGAGTATTACAAACAATATTGGCTTGTAGTTAGAAAACCAGAAGAAAAAAACTTTCCGGAAGGAGTAAAAACATTGGAATTTAACACTGGAATGTATTACGACAAACCTGACAAAAAGCCTGCAATGGTTCACGTTCAAACAAATTCAGACAACGAAATGATTTGGCTCTATGACTATTATTGGGGCTGGAAACAAGTAAACAAATCTCAAGTTGATTTACTCGGACAAAAGCAAGAAAATAGGTTTGAACTTTTGAAAAAGATATATGAAAAATAAAGCACTTTGCACAACAATGTATAACCGCAATTACGGCGGATTCGACTACGTCCGAATCCACTCGGGATTGCTAACGTCTGTGCTAAACCGAAAATTAACGCATATAAACCCGTAACTGACGGTTATACGAAGCCGTTGTGTACAATATCCAAACTGGAAGTAAATGAAAGAAAATAAAGATAGAGTTATAATCGCAAGTGACGTAAATGAACGTGACGGAATTGGAGTTGAAATCTATCGAAATGATGAATTGGTTG